>Ga0209023_10000262_pt1 | contig 88057 bp, 85 predicted proteins | sample LakOneMetagenome_FD_187468 | JGI IMG/M metagenome (GOLD analysis project Ga0209023, IMG submission 187468) | Freshwater and sediment microbial communities from Lake Erie, Canada (SPAdes) (version 2) | ecosystem: Environmental > Aquatic > Freshwater > Lentic | place: Lake Erie, Canada... | reverse complement strand
AAAACAACCAGTTCTTTCTACAATCTTTAGGCAAAAAAAATGAAAATCAAAACATCTGGTTTTGAGGGGTCAGTTTGCGCTGGCGCAAGGGGGTCAGTTTAGCCGGTATTTACACCGATACAGCCAAACAGGCCGAAACGCTTAAAAAACTGGTGGATAAATACGGTGGCGGCATTGCCCGTGAAAATTACCAGGCCGAAACCGCCATTATTGATAACCTGGTGGCCGACCTGGATAATAAGCCCGAAATGGCCGCAGCCCTGGCTGCCCTGCAACTGGGCGGTTGGAAAAAGGAAATGCAGGAAGCCAATACTGCTTTTGATGCAGCCTATATGGATCGTACCAAGGAACTGGGCGCTGCCAGTAAAGATACCCTGCTGGCTAAAAGGGCCGAAACCAACGAGGCCTATTATAAGCTGCGGGATTTTATCGGCAGCTTTTATACCATTAACGAAGGTGCCGAGCCGTATAAAAAAACCATAAACGAGCTGAACGCACTGATAGACCAGTACAATACAATGATGGCGGGCCGCCTGAAAAATGATAAGGGTAATAACAATGAACCTCCTGCCCCACCAGCAGCGTAGTATGAGTGGCCGGCTGGCTTAGGGCCAGCCGGTTTTTTTCTTTTTCAGCTGTTATGTCCTAAAATAGGTCTATACAAAACTGTGTAAAAAGCTATTGACGGGTTGCGTATATTTGAAAGCGGTGCAGAAATGTTATACTATTCACTTCATTAAAAAATACATTTCTTTCAGTCATGCAGCGTTTTGCTCTTTGGAACAGCCAGGACTTAAAAATATGTTTACAATGGCCACAAAAATTATAATACAAACGCTATGAAGATCATCGCTCCTCTAATAGTTTTTGTGATGCTGACTGGTATGGTTGCATCTGCACAAACAAAGGTTACCGGCCAGGTTCTGTTGAGCGAAAACTTCGAGTACCTGCATTTTCTGAGTGACAGTATGGTATGGACTTCGATCGGCGAAGAACAGGACAGCACCAGCTACTACATCAGCAACGATACACTGTTTATTCAACATCAATACTGGCAGTCTGGCCCAAACCAGGGATTGCAGCATTTTATTTTATGGCAGGACTATAAGATTACCAGGCACAACAACGACAGCCTGTACCTGGTAAGTTCTCCCAAGGCAAATAAACTGGCTTCTAACTGGCAAGACACGTTCAAATTTGTTTCGGATACTAAACGCAGGGAGGCGATATCAAAATTCCGGTACCTGAAACTACATTACAACAATCCGTTCGACGGAGGATTGATACTTTCAATTGACAGTGCCGGAAAGATCATATACGAAAGGTGGCCGAGAGTATACATCGGAGAAAGAGTACTCACTCGTACCAAGGGAGAATTCACCAGGGAAGAGTTTGCAAACTTTCTCGATGCATTGGCTGCTGCTGTTCCATCAGGGCTTGCCCCGCAGCGCAACTGCGGGATAGATGGCGCATCTAAGGATTTTGAAATTGCTTATAATGATAAAACGATCATCAGTGCAGGTTGTTCTTTAAAATGGCCACATGCTTTCCTGTTCAATTACCTTTATAGCTTAAATAAAAACAAAGGTTTTGTGAAACGGAAAAAGGGATAATTAACATCACAACGTAAAAGGCATCCTGCAATTCTCTTTGGTGTAAGCACAAAAGAAAGAATGATGGAAACAATAGAAATAAGGCAAAACAAAAGAAAACTAATTCCCATGCTGGCCCTGTTAACGGCAGCGCTGATATTGATGATCTATTATGTATATTTTTCCGGCAGGTTTAGTGATAACAATGGTATGAAGATCCTGTATTTTTTCGGAGGCGCTTCCTTATTGTATGCCATTTATATACCGCTCAGGAAATTCATCGGGAATGAACCGGTTTTAACGTTCAGCAGATCTGAGATCGAAATAAACGAAAAAGGAAAACCCGTTTCGTACCTATGGCTGCAGGTTATTAACTGGAGCATTGAAACGGATGCTGAAGGCCGTACGCATTACCTGGTAATAGAAACAGAGGGCAGGAAAAGAAAAATAAATATTTCCTGGCTTGAAAAAAAGCCTGCTGAAATAGAAGCGTTGATGTTGACATATAAACCAAAGTGATGAAAAGAATGAAATTTAAAGATGTATTGGTTGCAACCATTTTATTAATTCTGTAAATGAAAAGTATTTATACCATCCTGTTCCTTTCCCTTGCGCTGGCTTCATCCGGCCAGGGTACAATCAATTACGACAGCATTGGCGACATCAATTTTAAATTCCGGCTTTTTGAACAGGCTATTACAAATTATTCCGCTGCAGCTTTATCGGATAGCAATAATTTCATGATCTTCTATAAAAAAGGAAACGCTGAATTTCAACTGCAGCAATATGCCGAGGCTTTGGCAGATTACAACAGGTCGATCAGTTTAAACCCTACATTTTCGGAAGCTTTTAATAACCGTGGAAATGCAAAAAGAAATCTGAAAGATTATGAGGGTGCCATTGCAGATGCCAGCACTGCCATAGCACTGAACAGTAATTTTTCAATGGCCTATAACAACCGGGGCATTTCAAAAAGGTATTTAAAAGATTATGAAGGTTCGCTGAAAGATCATTTGAAAGCTATTGAGCTCGATCCATCCGATCCCATGCCCTACACCAATATTGGCAACCTGAAGGCTACGCTTGAGGACTACGAGGGCGCTATTACATACTATAATAAGGCCATTGCAGTAAATCCAAATGACGGGGCAGCTTACAGCAACCGGGGCAGGGCATTTTTTTTGAAACATGATAATAGCAAAGCCTGTGCAGATTTTAAAAAAGCGGTTGAACTGGGTATCACAGCGGCAGTAAAAATACTGGAACTATATTGCAGATAGATGTTCGGCAGAAATCCGAGACGAAGGGCGAAAAGAGGACAATTATTAAGTTTTATAAACAGTGCCTGTAGCGGCCAGTATATCATATAGGTGATACACCACTTGCAAGATAATATTGATGTTCTTTATTGTCTTTGTCTATATAAAAAAATATCCCTGTCACTTGCGGGTCGCCGATTGTTATGAAATACCACTGTTCGTTTTCAAATTTTAGTTGGCAAATTGGATGATTTCCAAATTTATTTAGCCAATTCATTTTTTTTGGACTGTCTATAGATTGCCTTGACAATCCTTCGTGAACATATCGCACTTTCAATGTGTCTTCATCCCACGAATATTTACCGGGTTTGTAAAATTCTATTTTGCCTGGTGGAGTTGGTGGCTTGTCTGCAGGATGATGAATATTGCATGAAGTTGTATAGAGCGTTGTGTATTTAACAGGATACCCTTTCCCTCCTATACTGTCTACCTGAAGCCTTTCAATTGTCACTCCATTGATAAAGCTGCGATTGGTAGAAATGAAATCCCTGGTAACTGTTACTTTGGGTGGCGCCATGGCTGAAAAAATGCAGGAAGCAAGTCCCAATGAAGCAATTAATAAAAGTGTAACTAAACTATTAACTCTCTTTGTCATTCTATAGGTGTCGTTATACTGCCCAAAACGAGCAGTTCTTTTACGCAGATTAGACATCAGTATTCTTCGGCCTGGCTCCTGTCCCGCCGAACCGGGTGGAAGCAGCAAAACGTTTTATTGCACTAGCGATACATTTGAAGCACTTGCCCCTTTGGGATTAGGAAAGGCATCATAATAAACCCGCTGGCCTTCCTGCAGCGCAGATAAGCCATTGGCCTTGATGGCAGAGTGGTGTACAAATATATCTGCAGATCCGTCATCGGGGGTAATAAAACCAAAACCCTTGGTTGGGTTGTACCATTTTACTGTTCCGGTTGGCATAGTATTTTATTTTTTGTTCACTAAAGTTAAAGTAAAAGAAGATATGGCTTTGCCGGATCTGTTTCTTACCGGGCCGGCAGGGAGCAGAAACTATAACAGGGTTCTGTATATTTGTTAGCCGTTACAAACTGTAACAGGGCCGTTACCAATAAAACCTGCATACATGCCCCTGGTTGGAAATACAAAACAGAACAAAGAAACCTCGCTGGAAGATTTTTACCGGGGCTTACAAAAAGAAAAGGATCCTTTCCTGAGTAGCGTTAGTGATTCGATGCTGGAGTTTATCGGGCTGATTAACGAGATGTTTCCCAAAACAACTATCTGGGGACTTACCTCCCACGCCCGCCTGGTTTTACAAACAGCCGATCAATGGGATGCTGAATGGTTTGTAATTGTAAAAAGCCTGGGCAACGAATTTGAATTTAATTACCTGATGCCCGACGATACAAAGCCCTGGGCAGGCGCCCGGGTTACCGGTGGTACCCGTTCATTAGCCGATGCCAGGCTGTACCTGTTGATTGCCATGAGAGAAAGCGGTGGATGGGAAGATAACGAGGAGTTGAAGCAATTACTTGCAGCAAATGATCTTACATAAAAAGCACTAACTGTATTGTATGGAACTGTTTAAAAAGATTGCCCGGCTGTTTACAAAGCAGTCTCCTTTGAAAGACCCTGTGCATGACAGCGATATTCTATTTCCGGCACTTATATCTGCAAAGCAATTTGCAGCCATGAAACCCGGTCAGCGCATGCAGGCCGTGATGATAACCGGTGATGAGGGCCGGTTGCAGTACTTCGGGTTTATGAAATGGTGCATTGAACATGACCCCGATACAGGCGTGCGTTTTGCTGCATTAAAAAGACTGCACCATTTTGCAGGTCATACCGACCTTCATGCATTCTTATTGCAATTAGATCAGTCAGCAGGCCGGTTACAACTGGAACCCTATCTCTCCATGGCGCTGGCACGTACGGGAGTAATCAGCAATGAGGAATTGAATACAAGATTAAATGGCGGTTGAATAACAGGCAGAAACAACGCAGGCAAACATTTATAAGTAAATATGGATCGCTTTGGTTCTGCTGCTTATTACGATCTCTCAATTTTGAAACTTGTGTATATTTAGATGTGAATCATTATTACTTACAACAACCAATAAATAATTATGCCCAAATACGATGATGCATCCTGGCACTATGGTGGAGATTTCCCCAAAGATCTGCCTCCCGAAAACGGGGCAACCCATATCGGTTTCTTTATAACCTGGTGTATTGATAATGACCTGGTATCCGATTTTCAGCTGGAAGAATCCGCCGAAGATGTGCAGCGGGTTAAAGAACGCAAAATGACCGGCAGGGATTTTCTGCTGCAAAACTGCGATGAAAAATTTACCGACGAAGACCTGAACGACCTGGGAAACAGCTTTGCACAGGATTATTATGAAGAAGACGGCAGGTTTGCAGAACAGCATGCCGATTATTTATCAGACTACCAGACCGCATTTGAGATACTAAACCAGCAACTGGATAAAAAATTAGAAACGATCTACCATATAGAAGACAGTGAAGATATTTACGAAGGCATAAAAATAATACTGGATGAAAGGTTTAAGCAATGGAAAGCTTTTGCCGGTATTGCCTGAAGCAGGTTGTAACATTTGAACCGTGGTTTATGAGTGTACCGCTGGTATCGGAATTTTAGTTTATATTTATTTACGTATTCCCACATCAGCAAACCAACGCCATATGAAACAGGTATTGATTGTAATGGCCTCCCTGCTATCCCTGAATGCACAGGCGCAAAAACTAATGATCGGCTATAACTTCTCGTCAGACTACAACTACCGGACACTAAAAAACAGCGACGGCAGTTCATCCGCTGATATTGTGATCAAAAGCAGAAACGATGATGAAACCGCCAGGTTTGGTTATACCACGGGGTTGAATGTTTGCTTCGGTCTTTCAAAGCATATTTCATTGGAAACCGGTATCCAATACAGCAACAAAGGTTACCAGCGCAAGGGCCAGTATACAAACCTGATCCCCTTCGATCCATCAGACCCGGTTAAAGTAAGCTGGGTATACGCCTATCAATACATAGGCATACCATTTAAAGCAAAATTTACATTTGGAGAAGGCAAGTTTCGTTTTATTGCAGGCATTGGCTTTACAACCTCCTTACTGATAAATTATAAACAAACGGCCACGTATGAATATGCCGATGGCCACAAGGAAAAAAGAAGAAGTTCCTCCACATCCGGCTTTAATAAAATTGATCTGTCGCCCATGATCAGCGCAGGTGCCAGCTATAAACTAAATAAGAAGATACAGCTGTTTGCAGAGCCTACTTTCCGGTATGGATTGATCAGGGTAAAGGATGCACCGGTATCAGAGAAGTTGTGGAATGCGGGGTTGAATGTGGGTGTTAATTATGTACTGAAATAATTTATCCCTTCTTATAATTTTCATGCACACTTTTCGCTGGCAATCAAACTCCGCAAGTTTCGGGTTTTATACAGCACCGTAGCTTTGTACTTTTGTATCATCATGACAGACTACGAAAAAATAGAAAAAGCCATCATTTATTTAAAGCAACACTTTAAAGACCAACCCAACCTGGATGAAGTGGCCCGGCAGGTGTATGTAAGCCCCTATCATTTTCAAAAAATGTTCAGCAGCTGGGCAGGCGTAAGTCCTAAAAAGTTTCTGCAGTTCCTCAGTGTGGAGTATGCCAAGGGTTTGCTGAAACAAAACCTGCCCCTGGCCGATGTAAGTTTCGAGACGGGCTTATCAGGTACCGGCAGACTGCACGACCTGTTCATTGGTATTGAAGGTATGACACCCGGCGAATTTAAACAGGGCGGCCAGGCATTGCATATTCATTACAGTTTTGCAGAAACTCCCTTTGGCAATATCATCATTGCTTCTACCGCAAAGGGCATTTGCAAACTGGCTTTTGCCGCTGATGATAAACAGGGAATACAGGAACTGCAGCATGATTTTCCTAAAGCCACACTAATACAAAAGACCGATCTGCTGCAACAGGATGCGCTGCGTTTTTTTACCGGCGACTGGAGCGATCTTACAAAAGTAAAACTGCATTTAAAGGGTACTGCCTTCCAGCTAAAGGTCTGGCAGTCGCTGTTGAAAATTCCCTTCGGGCGTGTAGCAACCTATGCATCTGTTGCCGCGGATATTAACAATCCTGCTGCTGCAAGGGCCGTTGGCAGCGCCATAGGCAGCAACCCGGTAGCTTTTTTAATTCCCTGTCACCGGGTTATTAAATCAACCGGTATTACCGGCGAATATCATTGGGGCAGCAACCGCAAAACAAGCATCCTGGGCTGGGAAGCAGCCAGGTGTGCCGGGTAAACAACTCCGCAAGTATCGGGTTGTTCTGTCTCTGAAAAGCCATCAACTTTACATCCTAAAAACCAAGTCATGCAAAATTTTAAAATTGTACCGCTTAGCAAAGCATACGCAGATAAGATACGCTTAACACAAACAGATGATTTTGGCCATACCGTAATTGAACAGGTTGCCAGTGGTAAGGGCCCCTGCAGGGTGTCGCTTAAACCATTTATGGTGGGAGAAGATACCAGGTTAGTGTTGTCGCATAGTCCGTTCAGTATAGATAATGCATTTAACCAGCCGGGCCCCATATTCATTCATAAAAAAGAAGTAGAACCTTATGATGATATCTATCGTTTTCCGCCGGAGATCAAGGCTGATAAGAAACATTTCCCGCTATCACTGGTAGGCTATAATAGTGCACAGCAAATGGTATATGCCCGCCAGGTGGGCGATAAAGATGTGGATGAACTCATCGTTTCTATCTTTAACAAACACCCCGAAGTAGATTACCTGCATGCACGCAATGCAGAAGCCTGTTGTTTTATTTGTAAGATTGAAAGATTGTAGAAGAGCTACTCCCACCCGTTTGCCAGCACATCGGCAATATGCATGGTCTTAATGGGCAGGTTCTTGTTCCTGATAAAACCATCCAGCTGCATCAGGCAGCTGAGGTCGGTAGAGATGATATATTCTGCACCTGTGGCCAGGGCATTAGTCAGTTTCTGATCGGCCATACCTGCAGAAATGGCTTCAAACTTAACGGCAAAGGTTCCGCCAAAGCCACAGCAGGTTTCTACGTCGTTCATTTCAACCAGCTCGAGCCCTTTAACATAGCTTAATAATTTACGCGGGCCTGTTTTTATTTTGCATTCACGCAGGGCTGCACAACTATCGTGGTAGGTGGCTTTACCGGTAAGTTCTGCCCCGTAATTTTCAATCTTCAGTACATCGGTTAAAAATTCGGTGAATTCAAATATGCGGTTGCCCAGGTCTTTCACAGCATTGTGTTGCGATGAGTTTTCGAACAGCTTGCTGTAATAATTGCGTACAAAGCCCACGCAGCTGGCGCTGGGTGCCACAATATAATCAGCCCCTTCAAAATCCTTGATGAATTTGGTACACACTTCCCTGCTCTCGTCCCAAAAGCCTGCATTAAAAGCGGGCTGACCGCAACAGGTCTGGTTGGTATTGTAAACCACATCGCAACAGGCTTTCTCCAGCACTTTCACCATATTAAAGGCGGTTTGCGGGTAAAGCTGATCAACAAAACAGGGTATAAATAACTGAACCTTCATGCTTATTGCTGTGTCTTTAAATATTCTTTTACGGTTAGCTTTTTGTCTTCTACAGGATCGTACACTTTTATCTCCAGCGTTTTTGGGTTTACAAAAAAGCGGTAATAGGTTTCAAAGCGTTCGTTGCCGTTATAGCCTGCCTGCACGGGTATATCCGTTTCGGGTGCTTCGGGCTTATCCATCATAAAAGCAATGCTATGTTTATGGTTGCTGAGCGAATCGATGTACTTGCTGCTTTTGATCACAAATGGCAGTTTCATCAATGCATTGGTGATCTTATCTTCCAGCAGGGTGTCCTCAAATTTGTGTACATAGCTGGTAACCGAATCGGTATGTACTGTATTGGTTGCAGAATCCTTTATTGCCGGTGCTTGTTTATCGGCCGCATTATTGCAGGCTGCAAGCACAGCGATCAGTGATGAACATAACAATAGCTTTTTCATGCTGATTATTTAAAAGTATTTACCAGGGCAATCATTTTAAGAGCGGTAATAGCCGCTTCGGCTCCTTTGTTGCCATGTTTGCCGCCGGTTCTTTCATCAATCTGTTGCTGGTTATCTACGGTAAGTACACCAAAGATGGTAGGTACCGGTAAACTAAGGTTCAATTGCATAATGCCATCCGTTACTGCTTTTGAAACATAGTCAAAGTGTGGTGTATCGCCCCGCAGTACACAACCTAATGCAATAAAAGCACAGGGTTTGTCATCTTTATATTTATGCTGCTCCCAGTATTTTTTAATGGCAAAAGGAAGTTCAAAAGCGCCGGGTACGGTAATACTCATGTGTTGTACTTTGTATCCTTCAAGCACTTCTTTACAACCAGCTTCCAACTTATCTATGGTAGCCGCATTCCATTCGGTACGTACAATTACAACACAGGCACCCGCCGGAAGCTGGATGCCTGTGGTATCGTATAAGTTTGTTGAGTCTGTTGACATATCTGCGAATTGTTAACCGTTAATCGTTAATGGTAAACCCTATTAACTTTTAACCATTTACTTTGTAACGCCCAAACTTGCCAGGTATTTATCAACCTCACCTGAGCTAACCCTGGTACTGGCAGGATAATCATCCTTTAGTTTCTGAAACAGTTCAACCGCATCAGATGTTTTGCCCATAGCTTCTGCATAACGTGCAGCCATGTAGTAAGCTTCGGTTGCCATCGCATCATCCAACCCGCTGATGGTAGCAGCTTTTTTGTAGTAGCTGAAAGCATCATCGGTTTTCTTTTGTTCGGCATACGCATGTCCCAGCAGCATATAAGCTTTGCTTTGTACCTGGCTGGCACCATTGGCATCAAATTCTTTTAAATGCTCAATAGCTTTATCGTATTGCTTTAAATTAAGGTAGCAGGCGCCAATAATGTACTGTGCCCTGTTGCCCGATTTAGTACCACCATAGCTACCGGCAACTTTCAATAAGCCGGTAACGCCGGTTGCTTTATCGCCGTTCAGTATCATGTTCACCGTATCTTTATTGTAAGATGAACTGTTGGCTACTGCCACAAATAATTTCTCTGCAGGAAAAATAAGGTCATTTGCCTTTGCTTCATTAGGTTCGGTCACCAGTTTTTTGTAACCAAAATATCCGCCCAGCACTACTACTACCACAGAACCAACTATGGTGATCATTTTACTGTATTTAGCCCAGAAACCCTTTGCCTTTTCCACGATCTCGTTAGCGTCGTTCTGTTCTGTTTTTACTTGTTTATCTGCCATTTCAAAAAATTAAGAATTAAAAATTAAGAATTAAAAAAATTGTTAGTCAACTATAAAAGGATAATCTTCCTGTACATAAACATCCTTCAGCAGTTCATCATCATTTGGCCAGGGGCTTTCCTCCGCAAATGTAACTGATTCGTCCACCTCTGCTTTTACCCTGTCAATGATCACTTCAAACTCCTCATCGGTAACTTTGTACTGATCTTTCAGCACTTTCATTACATGTTCTATCGGGTCTCTTTCCTTGTATTGCTCCAGTTCGTCTTTGGTACGGTATTTCTGCGGATCGCTCATACTGTGACCTTTATAACGGTATGTTTTAATTTCAAGTAAGGTTGGCCCGCCTTTTTCCCTGGCACGGTTAACAGCCCTCAGCACCCCATTGTGTACATCTTCCGGACTCATACCATCAATACTGTCGCTGGGCATTTCGTAGGCATCGGCCATTTTATAAATATCCAGGGTTTTGCTGGTACGGGCAACGGAGGTTCCCATGGCGTAATGGTTGTTCTCACAAATAAACACCACCGGCAGATCCCACAGCATGGCCATATTAAAGGTTTCGTGCAGCATACCCTGGCGGGCAGCGCCATCACCAAAGAAGCAAAGCACTACATTATTGGTTCCGCGGTATTTTTCGGCAAAAGCCAGGCCGGCGCCGGTACCTATCTGGGCACCCACAATACCGTGGCCGCCAAAGAAATTCTCTTTAACGCCAAAGAAGTGCATACTGCCCCCCTTTCCCTTGCTGCAGCCGGTAGCTTTACCATACAGTTCTGCCATACAGGCTTTAGCTGAAATACCCTTTGCAATAGCCAGGGCATGATCGCGGTAAGCAGTGATGAACTTGTCTTCAGGAACGGTTGCGGTCATACATCCGGCAGCAACAGCCTCCTGCCCTATGTACAGGTGGCAAAAACCACGGATCTTTTGCATACCATATAACTGGCCTGTTTTTTCCTCGAAGCGGCGTAAAAGCAGCATCAGTTCGTACCAGTACAAATAGGTTTCTTTAGAAAATTTTGTAGCCAACGGGTTAATTTTAGGCGGCAAAGATAAGGGAGAAATGGGAAATTTAAATAAGGAATAAGGAATGAGAAATCAGAAACATATAAACCGTTTTTCCCCGTTACATATACCTACAACTGAATGGTTAACGGATGAGCAGCACAGAGCCATGCTCAACAGTCTCAACGCCAAATATATTCGTGTACCTGACACGGTAAACATAAGCACCCGGTGATTGCTTTTTGCCTTTGAACGTTCCATCCCAGCCGGTTCCATAATCGGTAGTTTCAAAAACGGTTTGTCCGTACCGGTTAAAAACGATCATGTGGTAACTCTTAATAGCCTGGTTAATGGTGGGTTTAAATACATCATTCAGTGAATTGCCATCGGGGCTAAATGCATTGGGTATGGCTATGTTCAGGCAATTTTTCCGCGAAATGGTTATAGAATCTGTTCCGATACAGGAATTAAAATCCTTTATGGTAAGATAGTAAGTACCGAAGTTGGTTACATCAATATAATTTCCTGTTGATCCCGTACTCCATTGATAGCCGGCATAATTAGGTACAGCAATTCTTAACACATTGCCATAGCAAAGCTCCTGGTCGGCGGGCAGGAAGTTGGTTGGAATGGTATCGAGCGATAAGATATTAAGTGTATCAGTTGCAGAACAAGTGTTGGCATCTTTTACTGTAACCCAGTATTTACCCGGACTGTTTATCGTAAGTGATGGCAGGGTAGAATTATCCTGCCAGAGATAACTGTTGAACATACCTGGTGATAATATCAACTGCTCATTAGCGCATAGTTTTCCATCGGGGCCCAGCTTGGGTGCTGGTGCCCCGTAAATACTTAAATGAGTTGTAATGATGGAATCACAACCCAGGGCGGTTAGCAAAGTATCCCTGTAAACACCGGCTGCTGTTTGATTGGCACCACCTGCATGGTAAAACTGGCCAGGGCATATGCTTGCATTAACTGTTGTGAATACTGCCGTATCAATATGTAAACGAAGGGTAATAATGCTGTCGCAGCCGGCTGTGCTATAAACAGTTTGCTGGTAGGTTCCGCTGGCCGTATAGGTTTGTCCGTTTAATGTATAGGATTTACAGGCAGATACGGTAAGCGTAGAAAATGCCGGAGAAGCACACTGAGCTACTTTATGTACAAAGGCATCTGAAATAGGGATCGCTGTAAGGTTATACGTCCCGGCTTCCAGATCAAAGTCGGTGCTGTTACTAAAAAAACCGGTGGTATAAATATTCTGATACCTGTCAACACTGATGGCCAGGCCCTGGTCGGTGTTGGTTCCTCCCAAAGACTTTGCCCAAACAAAATCACCATTATTATCCAGTTTGCAAATAAAGGCATCAATACCAGCTGAGTTCATGATACTGGTGCCGGGCCCGGGGTCAAAATCAACCGGCCCGATAAAAAAACCAGTAGTGTATACATTTCTGAACTTATCAAGTGCAATGTCCATACCCCATGTATTAAAGTTCACACCTCCCACTGCTTTTGCCCAAACAAAATTGCCGGCTGCATCTAGCTTTAAAACAAAAATGGCCGTCCCTGCAGCGGCAGCCAGGTTGTATACAGCCGGCCCTGGATCAAAATCAACGGTGCTTCTGAAATAGCCGGTTGCATACACATTACCTGCATCGTCTGTAATCGCTTTATAACAAGCATCGGAGCTTACTCCGCCTATTGATTTGGCCCAGATGAAATTACCTCCGGCATCCAGTTTCAGGATAAACATATCTTCCAACCCGTTCGCTACCAGGTTAAAAACAGCTGGCCCTGGATCAAAATCAACAGTGCTGCTAAAATTGCCGGTTACATAAATATTATCCAGTTTATCGGCACTGATGCCGAGCCCGATATCGGACTGGCCGGCACCAATACCGGCCGCCCAGATAAAATTGCCTGCCGCATCTAATTTGCAAATAAAAGCATCTCGTAAGGTTCCTGCACTGGAGGTTAATGTAAATACGCCGGCACCAGGATCGAAATCGATCGAACCATTGTAAGAACCTGTAAAATAAACACTGCCAAAAGAATCGGTGGTGGTGGAATAAACGTCAGAAACTGCCGAAGCATCACCAATTTGTTTTACCCAAACAAAGTCACCGTCTTTTGTCAGCTTCAGAATGAAGATATCGCTGGTACCATTTGCTGTGAGGTTAAAGACACCGGGGCCCAGGTCAAAATCAACCGTTGCCTGGAAGGTACCCGTTATATACAAATTGTTATCCTTGTCCAGCGCAAAAGACCTGGTGAGGGTTCCGAAACTGCCGGTGATCTGTTTAGCCCATAGAAATTTACCTGAAGAATCGAGCTTGGAAATATATACATCGGTACTTGATGGTGTAAGATTGAAAACACCCGGGCCGGGATCAAAATCTACTGTACCTGTAAAGACACCTACTGAATATACATTGCCGGCAGCATCTGTTTCCAAACCCCATCCCCTGCTATAATTCAGCGGTGATGTTCCTGCAAACTGCCTTGCCCATTTAAGCCAGGTATCCTGCCCTAAAACTGAGCATGATACAAGTGTAAGAAATAGCAGGAATGCTGTTTTTTTCATGAAGCAATAATTACAGGTTATTGTTCTGCAATAAAAATACTAAAACAACCCGTAAAAAGTTAGAAAACGGTGTTACCTGATCAGTAACACAGAACCATTTTCCACATATTCTATTCCCAGAATATTTGTGTATTGTATGCGGTATACATAAGAACCCGATGGTTGCTTTTTAGTTTTGAATGTTCCGTCCCAGCCAGTTCCGTAATCACGGGTTTCAAAAACAGTTTGACCATAGCGGTTAAACACGATCATCTGGTAAGCTTTAATGGTTTGGTTAATGACAGGTTTAAATACATCATTAATAGAATTCCCATCAGGGGTGAATGCATTGGGTATGCCTATGTATATGCAATTCTTGCGCTGTATGATTATTGAATCGGTACCGATGCATGAATTAAAGTCCTGAACGGTAAGGTAATAAGTACCCGGGTTGCTGATATCTATAAAATTGCTGGTAGCCCCATTACTCCACAGGTAAGTAAAATAATTGGGTACTGCTATTCTTACAACATTGCCATAGCAAAGGTCCTGGTTGGCGGGTAAAAAGTTTTTAGGTATGGTATCGATGGATAAAATATTTAGTGTGTCAGTTGCAGAACAATTGCTGGCATCTTTAACCGTAACCCAGTATTTGCCCGCACTATTTGCTGTAAATGTTGGCTGGCTGGAATTATCCTGCCAGAGATAGCTGCTGAAAATGCCGGGAGTAATGGTGGTTTGTATATTTACACAAAGCTTTCTATCGGGCCCCAGGTCTGGCTTAAGTGTTGTGTTTACTGTAAGATTGGTTGTGATGATAGAATCGCAGCCAAGAGCTGTAAGTAAAGTGTCTTTGTAAATTCCCGATGTTGTTTGATTGGCACCGCCTGCAAAATAACTTTGGCCCTGGCAAATAGTTTTATTTACTACCGTAAACTTTTCGTTAACCGACAGGTTAAGGGTTATGATGCTGTCGCAGCCGGCTGCATTGGTGAGGTATTGATTGTACACTCCTGTTGCATTATAGGTTTGGCCATTTAAAGTATAACTTTTGCAAACCGAAGCATTGATGGTGGCTGTAGTAAAGTTGGGGCACGGACTCAGCTTATGTACAAAAATATCTTTTTTGCCAGCGGTGGTTAAATCATATACTGCCGGGCCTGTGTCAAAATCTACTACGTCATCAAAATAGCCGGTTGTAATAATATTTCCCATTACATCCACGGTAACGGCATAACTCCAGTCGTATAAAACACCGCCGATCTGTTGCACCCACCTGAAATTGCCGTTAGCATCCAGCTTTGAAATAAAGATATCTGAAAAACCTGCTGATGAAATATTGTGTACAACCGTGCCCGGATCAAAATCGGGTGTGCCATAAAAATGCCCTGTTATGTAAACATTGCCGCCAACATCTATTGCTATAGAATTTCCTTCTTCATTATCTGTTCCGCCCATTTGCCTGGCCCAAAGCAGACCACCGGACGCATTCAGCTTTGCAACAAAAATATCTTCATCTCCAAAAGAAGTGAGGTTATAAATTCCAACTCCCGGATCCGCATCGATTTTACCACTAAAAAAACCACTGATGAAAATATTGCCCGATGCATCCAATGCAATACCGCTCCCCTCTTCAAACGATGTTCCGCCTATTTGTTTTGCCCAAACAAAATCACCATCCTTATTTAATTTGGAAACAAAAATATCCGTGCCGCCAAAACCGGTCAGATTATATACGCCAGAACCCGGATCAAAGTCAACCGGGTCAGTACTTGTAGTTGAACCAAAGAGTCCTGTTGAATACACATTTCCGGCAGCATCTGTTTTTACTCCCCTTACTTTGCAATTGGGTGTCATTCCTGAAAAGTATTTTATCCAGATAGGGATTCCATTTGTACTTACTTTTTTAATAAAAGCGCTGTTAAAAGTACCACTTCCTATCATCCCTGCAACAATAACATTACCTGAATTGTCTGTTGTGATTGAATTACCTGTATTGCTTTGCAAGCTTGTACCAATTTGTTGCACCCATATAAAATTACCGGCATTGTCCAGCTTCTCATAAAATATATCAACCCTGCCAATTGCAGTGAGGTTAAGAAGAGCGGGGCCGGGATCAAAGTCTACAGTTCCTACAAAACTGCCTGTAATAAACAGGTTATTAGAATTATCCAGGGCAACAGATATTCCATAAGCGTAGTCGGTTCCTTTCATTTGTTTGGCCCAGATGAAATTGCCTGCAGCATCAAATTTAGAAATGTAGATATCAGCTGTTGAAATTGCCGTTAAAATAAAAGTTGCGGGGCCGGGATCAAAATCAACACTACCATTAAAATTTCCGGTTGTGTACACATTTCCGGCGGCATCTGTTATCACCGAGTAGCCGGTTTCAATAGACGGGCCTCCCATTTGTTTAGCCCAGTTAAAATTTACAAGTTGCGCATATACAACCTGTGCATGTAGCATGATAAGCAATGAAATAATTAGTGTTTTCAAATTGCTGGCTGGCAAGGTTACGATTTTAGTTAGTTGGTTTGTTTGTCAGATTAAATGACAATTAATTGTTAGATTTAGCTGCATGTGACAGCCTCATTAGCAACTGAAATAAGAAATGTAAATGCGTCTATCGCATAAGCAGGATATTCCCCTTGTAGTAAAATCTCTTTCCGGTTATGTCGTTAAAACTGAGCTGGTAAATGTAATTATCGGATGATTGCAGTTGTCCTTTAAAGCGCCCATCCCAGCCGGTTACAGGGTCTTTGCTTTGAAAGATAAGCTGCCCAACCCGGTTGTAAATGCGCAACTGGTAATCTTTTATTTCAGCATTGATGGTTGGTGCAAAATAATCGTTGCGGCCATCGTTGTTGGGGCTAAAAGCATTGGGTATGCCGATGGGAATACAGTTTGTTTCCCGGATAGTTATGGTATCTGTGCCCACACAATTATCAAAACTGGTAACGGTTAAAACATAATCACCAGCTCTTCTTATTTCAATGCTACGGTCTTGTTCGCCCGTGCTCCAGGCATAGGAATAATAGCCGGTCACATTCAGTTTTAAAACATTGCCACTGCAAAGTTCCTGGTCTTTTGGTAAAAAATCTTTAGGCGATCTTGCCGTACCGGGAATAACAATACGGGCAGATGCTTTGCAATTAAATGGATTGGTAACGGTAACAACATAGGTTCCTGGCTTTGTTACCGTGTATTGCTGCGTGGCAGCAAGATCCTGCCAGAGATAGCTTACAAAATTTCCAGGATCCAGCACTATGGTTTTCCCTTCACAAATATTCCTGTCTTTACCCAACACAGGCTTTGGTTTTTCATGAACCGTTAAATGAGTTATTATCACAGAATCACAGCCAGCAGCCGTTTTAAGTGTATCGTAATAAATGCCGGCCTTTGTTTGTGGTGCACCGCCTGCAACATAAAAAGAACCTTCGCATATATCGGCAGTTATGTTGTTTATTATCCTGTTAATGGTAAGGTTTAAAGTAATGATGATGCTGTCACATCCCATAGTGTTTAAAACCAGGTTTGTATAGGTTCCGGTTGAGTCGTAGGTTTTATTATTTAGTCTGTAAGCAGTGCAGCTTGTAATGTTTAAAGTTTGCGTAATGGCGGTGTTGGGGCATTGCCTTAGTTTTTCAACAAAGGATTCGCTTTGCCCGGCCGATGTACGTTTTATTTCATCGGGCCCCGGATCAAAATCCTTGGTTCCTTCAAAAGTTCCACCTACATAAATATTATTGCTTTTATCTACTTTAAGCGAATAGCCACTGCCAAAAAAACTACCTGTTGCAGGAGCAACCCACACAAATTCACCGGTAGGTTTCAGCTTCAATACAAAAATATCAGGGTCGCCGGCAGCAGTTAGTTTATGTTCTGCCGTGCCGGGATCAAAATCGGCAGTACCGCTGTAATGCCCTGTAGTATAAATATTATCAGCAGCATCTACATCAATATCAAATACTTTTTGGAAAGAAGGCCCTTCAATTTGCTTTATCCATTGCAGGTTAAAATCAAGATCGTATTTGCCTATAAAAATATCATCATCATCAATAACTGAGTGTAGCATGGCTGTGCCGCTGCCTGGATCAAAATCAGCATCGCCATCAAAATGACCGGCCAGGCAAAGGCTGCCCGAATTATCCAGCTTCAGGCTGATACAGCGAACCCTGCTATCACCTGCCAGGTCAGCAACTCTTATAAAATCGCCATTGGTGGTTAGTTTTAAAAGATATCCGTTACCTAACGCCGCCGATGTTAAATTATAGGTGCCCGGCCCGGGATCAAAATCGGCAGTAGCCCAGTAAAAGCCGGTGCTGTATACATTGTTCTGTGCATCCAGGTCTATATCGTAAGCTGCATCAGATGATGGGCCTCCTATTCTTTTAGCCCATAAAAGGTTGCCGTTATTGCTAAGTTTACAAACAAAAATATCGGTACCGCCAGCCGAAACCAGGTCAAATACACCAGTGCCGGGGTCAAAGTCTGCTGTATTTTCAAAGTACCCGTTAAAGTAAATATTGCCCCCGGCATCCAGTTTAATGGCATTACAAAAATCGTTGGTGGGGCCACCAAAGCGTTTGGCCCAGGTAAAATTGCCGTTGTTGTCAAATTTGCTTACAAAAATATCCTCGTTACCTGCCGAAATAAGGTTGAATACAGCCGGCCCAGGATCAAAGTCGGTAGTACCAAAGAAGATGCCCGTAACATAAATATTGTCATTGGCATCCACCGTAATGGCATTGCCTGCCTGGTACCTGAAATCACCAATGCTTTTGGCCCAAACCAATTTTCCCGTAGGGTCGTACTTTGCCATATAGGCATCTTCGGCATTTACAGAGGTAAGATTGAATACTCCCGGCCCTGCATCAAAATCAACCGTGGCAGAAAAATAACCTGTTGCATACACATTGCCTGCATCATCCAGTGCTATTGCTTTGCAGGCATCGTATGAACTACCTTCCATGGAGTTTACCCAATCCAGCTTAACACCCTGCGACATGGCAGTTAGTGAACTAAGCAGGCAGTATAGAATTGACAGGTATCTCATCAGTAATACTAAACGAAATTAAACGGCAAAAGGTTTGTTGCAGCGGCAAACATCCTTTTTTTAAAAATACAAAAAACAGTCGCACCATGAAGGCGTTATTACATTGCGTATCTTGCAGCCAATGTTTTTTCTGCATAAAATAAGCTTAACCCGGTTTAAGAATTATCATTTTACTGCTTTTGATTTTACCCAAAGGGTAATTGGTATTTGCGGCCTGAATGGCAAAGGCAAGACCAACCTGCTGGATGCTGCTTACTACTGTTGCTTTACCAAAAGTTATTTTACAAAAGTTGATGGGCTGAATATGCAGTTTGGAAGTGATGGATTCAGGATTGAGGCAAAGGTGAAACACGTACCCTCTCCGACCACTGAAGGGGAAACCTATCGGAGCGAAGACCAGAGAGAAGAACCAGAGAGATTTGATGAGATCGTATGCATTTTCAGGGGAGCAGGTAAAAAGGAATTTTCATTGAACGGTGTACAATACACAAAATTATCTGAGCATATTGGCAAATATCCGGCTGTGATGATAGCTCCCGACGATATAAGCCTGATAACCGATGGCAGCGAAGAGCGCCGCAGGTTTATGGATACTGTAATTAGCCAGATGGATGCTGCATACCTGCAGCAACTGCTTATTTACAATAAGGTGCTGCTACAGCGGAACAGCCTGCTTAAAAGCTTTGCCGAACAGGGTAAAACAGACTGGCAGTTACTGGAGGTACTGGATGAGCAACTGATAGCACCCGGTGAATTTATTTTTGCAAAACGAAAGGCATTTACCGAAGCTTTGATACCGCTGGTGCAGCAATTTTATCACCGCATTGCAGATAATGATGAACTTATAAACCTGCAATATGAAAGCAGGTTGCACGACAGCAGCTTTTACAGCCTGCTGAACAATTACCGTCAAAAAGATTTTTTATCGCAGCGCAGCAATGCCGGTATTCATAAAGATGATCTTCTCTTTCAACTGAACGGTCAGGTTTTTAAAACAACCGCATCGCAGGGGCAGCGCAAAAGCCTGTTGTTTGCTTTAAAACTGGCCGAGTTTGAGATATTGAAACAAAATAAGGGCTTTGCTCCCCTGCTGTTGCTGGATGATGTTTTTGAAAAACTGGATGACAGCCGTATGAACCAGCTGCTGCACTGGGTTTGCAACGAAAATGAAGGTCAGGTTTTTATTACAGATACGCACAAAGAAAGATTACAGGAGGCTTTTGAGAAATTAAATACAGCCTACCAGATAATTGAGTTGTAAAAAATACTGATGCTGGATGCTGGATACTTGATGCTGGATGTGCTTGAATGTTTAAAAGTTTTTCAATAATCATGCTGTCTTCCGGTGTCAGGGAACCAGCATCCGGAATCTTTACTTAATTTTACATGATGGGAGAAATTTCTTTACAGGATGCCATTAAACAGTTTTTGCAAAAAAGCCGGCTTAAAAGTGGAATACAGGCATTGCGCATTGAGGATATATGGGAAGAAATAATGGGAAAAACTGTAGCCAAATACACCGACAAGATACAGATCATCAATGCTACATTATTTATAACCACCAGCGTAGCCCCTTTAAAAAATGAATTGCTGTATCAAAAAGAAAAGATCATTGAACGGGTTAATGAAGCATTGGGCGAAAAAACGATCAAAGAAGTTGTAATTAAATAAATGCGGACGATACTGGATACTGGATACCGGATGTTTGATGCTTGATAGCTGATGCTGGATTAGGCTTGACCATTTAAAAACTTCTTTATGCTCCGGGTTTTATCCTGTATCCAGTATCCACAATCCAGTATCTAGTATCTGCAAACATTCTACTTATTCTCTATTCCCTTTACTGTATAACCTGCTGCCTTCAATAAAGCAATGAGTCCTGCTTTGCCTACCAGATGCCCGGCGCCCACAGCTGTAAACACCGGCCCTTTCATCATGATCTTTTTTAATTGCTCGATCCAGTTCCTGTTCCGGTTATCTAATAAAATGTCCTGGTTTTCAGTAGAACCAAATTCCGGGTTATTGACGATCTCTTCTATTTTATCAAGACGTTGTTCTTTATACGCAGTAAGCATCAGGCTGAAATATTTTTTTGAATTCTCCATACTGTCAATGGTCTGCAGCAATTCTTCCGCCTGCTTTTCATAGGGAATACTGTCAAATACAGATGCCTGGAAAGCCATGGTTTCAAGTCCCTTTATTTCCTTATTGTTCGTCTTGGCAAGCTGCATGATGGATTCTTCTATGCTGGCAGTGGTATTGCATGGCGTCATTTTGGGATAAAGAAGGGCTATTAAAAATTCAGGCTTCATCTGCTGAAAGAGGCCGATGGGCGTTTTTAAACTATCCTTAAAAAAATCTGATATCCTTTTGTACTGCTCGGTTGTGTACAGGTCTTTCAGTTTTTTACCATTCTTCATATTCATCAGCATCAAGGCTCCCATGATTGTTGAGGGGTCATCCATATCCAGCTCCAGGTAAACTTCCCGGCTGTTTATAACCGCCTGTTTTAATGCGGCACTAAACTGAATATCATCTTTACAAAGCAGGTGAAAGGTTCCGAAAAGGTAGCTGGGAGCCTGCAAGCCATTTCCGCTGATTTCCCATAGCAATGTATTATTGTTATTATCTTCCTTTAGTGCTCCATTATTTGATTGAGCACTTAGGTTTGTAACACTCAGTAACAGTCCTAAAACACAGATCAGTTTCATTAAAATAAATTTGAGTATAAAATTAATGATATGGAAGGATAGATTGGTGCTTTTTACTATATTAGCTTAAAGTTAATTTACTATGAGAACGATCCTGCTTTACTTCTTCATTCTCTTTCTTATTCCGGGTAATGCTGTAGCCCAAAAAAATCAGCCTGAGGTTGGTGTAATTGATAAAGCCGACCTGGTAATGAAAGATTGCGATTTTGATAAGAATGCTGAAGCACTGCGTTTGATAGACTGGGCGAAGGTTCATTTTGTTGATTATCATTATAGCCCTGCGTTGTTCAGCACTGTATATGAAAGAAGGGTACGTACAAAAATACTAAATGAAAAAGGCTTAAGGCATGCAGATGTAAAGATCAGGTTTGTTTCGTACGAAAAATACGAAGACATCAGTAAAGTTGAAGCCTATACCTATAACCTGGATGCGGCAGGAAATGTAAAAGTTACCCGGGTGGATAAAAGTTCCATCTACACCAAAAAAATAAATGAGGGGATCAGCGAACTTATTATTGCTTTTCCGGAAGCAAAGATTGGCAGCGTAATTGAATACAAATATAAAATGGAACGGGGCTCATCTTCGGGGATCAGCAACTGGGATTTTCAATATACCTACCCGGTAAGGTACAGTGAGTACCAGGTTGAAATGCCTCCTTATCTGCATTTTAAAGAAAAGATTGCCGGCCCGGTTAAAACCGAAAGCAGCGAAATGAGTGCCAAGGAAGCCTATGTTATAAGCCCTTCTACCGGTGTTTACGAACCAACCATACGTAAGGTTTACAGCATGCAAAATATCGTTGGATTGAAAGACGAACCATACATGGGTTCTCCTGAAGATTACCGGCAAAAGATCGAATTCTTGTTAACACAAATTGAAGCTGGTCATGCCGAAACATTTGATGTAAGAACAAACTGGAGTACCGTTGTGAACGATATGATGAAATCGCAATATTTCGGAACACAGATAGATCAGAATCTGCCCAATACTTTTGACCTGGTAAAAGGATGGAAAAATATTGCTGATATTGAAACAAGGGTAAAAACGATCTTCAATTATGTGCAGCAATATATGACCTGGAATGAGACTGAGAGCATTGCATCTTACGATGGAATAAAAAATGCCTATGAGAAAAAAACAGGGCATACTGCTGATATAAACCTGGTGCTGCTAAACCTGCTGAAGCAGGCCGAAGTAAAATCTTATCCCATCCTTTTCAGTACCAGAGAAAATGGCCTGGTAAATACCATGTACCCGGTAATTGGTCAGTTCAACACCGTAATGGCATACGTACCTGTTGGCGAAAAATTTTATATCCTGGATGCTTCAGATAAAACTGCCTGGCATAAAATGATTCCGGCTGAGGTAGTGAACACGAACGGTTTTTTAATGCAGGGCGAATCAGGCAAATGGATTGAAGTACTGGAAAGCAAATTAAAGTATAAAATATTTACGGCTATACAGTGCCAGGTAGATGCCAGCGGTAAAATGATGGGCGAAGCCACCGTTAACTGTGCAGGCTATGCAAAAAAAGACAGGTGCAAAAGCTGGCTGAAAGACAGGGAAGAATTTAAAAAAACGTATTTCTCTGAGCCTGAAATGTTCCTGAACATTGAGGATATCATCATCAATAATATCACAGTTGATTCTTTACCACTTGAGCAAAAAGTAAAATTCAGTTCAACGCTGAACCGTTCGGGTGATTATCTTTTCTTTAAATTAAACATGTTCTCCGGGCTCGATAAAAACCCGTTCATCAGCGATCAGCGAATATCTGATATTGATTATGGCTACCTGAAGGATTATATCATTGTAGGTAGTTACAGCATTCCCGATGGATATGTATGTGATACATTGCCCGAGAATATTTCACTGCAAATGCCGGATAAAAGTATTGTTTTTACCAGGAACATCAACGCATCGGGCAACCAGTTAAACGTGCGGCTATCTGTAAAGTTTGAGAATTCATTTTACCCGGTTGCCGATTACCCCGATTTCAAGGAATTCAATAAAAAAATGTATGCCATACTGAATGAGCAGGTAGTAATAAAAAAGAAACCGTAATTTTCATTGAAGTAATATTTTTAATTAAATAAATTATATGCTTAAGTCCGCCTCTATATTGTTGTTATTATTTAGCATGGCTTTGCATGGTGCTGCACAAAAAGGCCAGCCTGCATTTGGTAAAGTTGATAAGGCCGACCTGGAAATGAAAGACTGCAGCTTTGACAAAGGTGCAGACGCCATGGTACTTATTGACTATGGCAATATTTATTACGACCGCGGTACCGTAGGCTATTCGGCTTTTAAAACAGTTTTTGAGCGGCGCACCCGCATAAAAATCTTAAAGGAAAAAGGAATAGCCCAGGCTGATATAGAATTGCAGTACTACACACACAACAATGAAGAGAGGATATTAAAGCTTAATGCGAATACCTATAACCTGGATGAAACCGGTAAAATAATAACCACAGAGGTCAAGAAAAGCTCTATCTATTCAAAAAAGATCGATGGCAATTATTCAAAAATGATCATCACTTTTCCTGAGGTTAAAGTGGGTAGCATCATAGAATATTCATACAGTATTGAACGTGAAACAAACAGGCTCAGGAACTGGTATTTCCAGGGCCGCATACCTGTTCGCTACAGCGAATACCAGTTAAAAGTGCCGCAGATATTCCGTTTCTCTGTTCAGCCATCTGTTGTAGACCCGATTGATGATAAACAGGAAGTGATTGATGAATCAATATCGATGTCAGAGGGATTTCTGCAAACAAAATCATTAAAAAGTAATTACATCATGCGCAACCTGCCCGGCATAAAGAATGAGCCATTTATGGGATCGGCCAGGGATTATATGCAGCGGCTGGAATTTCATCTGACCCAATATTACTACAGCGAAAATAATGTGGTAGATATCAGCGCGAAATGGGAAGATGTCATAAAAAATCAGCTGAATAAAGATGAAGATTTTGGTTTGCAACTTGAAAAAACAGTGTCCGGGGCCAGGTCATTAATTGAAGAGGCGAGACAGATAGCTGATGCAGAAACCAGGATGAAATTTATTTACAATAACATCCGCAAGAATATTAACTGGAATGGTGATGAAGACTTTATTTATACTGATAACGGGATTGTAAAAACCTGGGAAACCAGAACAGGCAATGTAGCAGACATAAACCTGCTGCTGATAAACCTGCTGAATGAAGCCGGTATTAAGGCCACTCCTATCCTGTTCAGCACCCGCGATCATGGATTGGTTACCCCGTTCTATCCTTCTGTGGGCCAGTTCAATTCTGTAATGGCCTATGTTGCCATTAAAGACAAAATTTTTGTACTGGATGCAACGGATAAGGCGATCCATTATAAGCTGGTTCCGGAAAAGGTAGTAAACACCAGTGGGTTTATTGCAGAAGGTGAAAGCGGAAAATGGAAAGAGATACTTTCGGGAAAAAGCAAATACAAGGTAATGTCGGCTGTGCAGGGTGAGATAGATGAAGCCGGTCTGATGAAAGGTAATGGATTGATAAACTGTTATGAATATGCAAGGGTACAACGGGTTAAAGAGTGGGCGGAGAATAAGCAGAAGTTTAAAGATGATTATTTTATTAAATCATATCCGGCTTTACAGGTTGAAGAAATAACCGTTAACAATACCGAAGCAGACTCCTTACCACTTGAACAAAAAGTAAAATTCAGTTCACAGCTTAACAGTTCCGGAGATTATCGCTACTTCTCAGTTAACCTGTTTTCCGACATGGAAAAAAATCCTTTTGTTGCAGATACCAGGGTTTCGGATATTGATTTTGGCACGCCCCAGGAATATGTGCTTTTTGGAAACTATACAATACCGCAAGGATATGTTTTTGACGGAATACCTGAGAATATTACCATGACCACTGCTGACAATGGCATTGTATTTAACCGTTCTGTACAGGTTGAATCTAATTTATTAAATGTAAGGATCACAATAGAATTCAAAAAATCATTTTACACTGCTGATTCCTATCCGGAATTTAAAGAGTTTTATAAAAAACTTTTTGATAAGTTAAATAGCAGGTGGTTATTAAAAAGAAAGCAACGCCATAGAATCATCATTTCAACACATTGTATAAACTGCCGCCTTTTCCAAAAAAACGTTCAATGTTTTTTTCAACGGCATTGTCCTTTTCAACCGGGGGCGCATGATGAGGCTTTATCCTGGCATCAAATATCAATGACCCATTGCAGCCCCAGTGCTTGTTTTGGGTAAAACTATCCACCCCGTACATATCATGCGATGGATTGCAGCGGGTAAATGTTACCCATAAAAAATTATTGAGCGTTTTGCTAACAAAACCGGCATCATCTGCAATAATGATGAAGGGGAAATTTATTAACTGATCGCTGGCCGTCTTTAATTGGTTGCTGAGCATTTCCATCTGTTGGTTAGCAGTCTCGTAGTTGGTAAAAGCATCTGCCTGCAATATTATAACACCGGGCAATGCAAGCCGGGGGTTGGTAAATCCTGGCAGGTTATTGAATACAGCCGGAATACATGTTCCCAATTCCCTCAAAGGCTCACCATAAGCTGCCAGTACTACTTTACTACCGCTATTGAGGCCCTCTCCTGAATAATCTAGCGTATCAATAGTTGTGTTGGTATAGAAATGAATATCTCTTTTTAAATTAATGCGCTGCAGTACATAGCTCAGATAAGCTTCCACATGATTAGTGCTGATCGTATTGGTTTCATCAGCCGTAATGAATAAAAACTTGGCCAGGCTTAATTGCCCGGTACCCAACACATGGTTGGCAATGGTTAAAATTTCGGCAGGCTGTTTAGTTTGCGTGTAAGGCGTATACCTTTCGCTGCCAATAGCAAGTAGCAAAGGATGCACACCCGCTGCATCAACTGCGTGTACTTCTTTAAGTCCGGGTATCTCCTGCTGAATAGCTTTACCGGTCATTGTATGTATCAGTTGCCCGAAGCTGGTATCTTCCTGTGGCGGGCGGCCTACCACTGTAAAGGGCCAGATAGCATTTTTGCGGGCATACACTTTATGTACTTTCATCAACGGAAAATCATGCGTTAAGCTGTAATATCCCAGGTGATCGCCGAAAGGCCCTTCAGGTTTATTTTCATTGGGAAAAACTTCGCCCGTGATCACAAAATCCGCATCCGTGCTGATGCAAAAGCCATCTTCATAACAATAGCGGAATCTCCTGTTACCCAATACACCGGCAAAAGTCATTTCGCTAATGCCTTCGGGTAAAGGCATTACAGCTGCCACGCTATGTGATGGAGGCCCGCCAACAAACACACTCACTTTAAGCGGTAAACCTTTTTTATTGGCTTTGGTTTGATGAACACCAATACCACGGTGTAACTGGTAGTGTAAGCCTATTTCTTTGTTTTGCCCGTAATTATTGCCCGATAGCTGAATACGGTACATCCCCAGGTTGGCATTCATGATGCCGGGCTTGTCAATATCTTCAGTATACACCTGTGGAAGTGTAACAAAAGCACCACCATCCATCGGCCAGTGTTGTATCTGGGGAATATCGCTGATCTTTATCTCTTCAAACAAAACAGGCTTTTGCAGGGGATTCTTTTTGGGCAAGGCTTTTAAAGCAGCCAAACCCGCATTGAAATTTTTTAAGGGACTTTTAATGGCTTTAACAGGATCATCTTTAAGTTCGATTAATTGCTGAACAGTTTTTAATGTATCCCTGAAAATGAATTCGCTTCTTTCCAGTGTACCAAAAATATTTGATGCGGCCCTGAATTTACTGCCTTTTACTATTTCGAACAGCAATGCCGGGCCACCGGCTTCATGTACACGCAGGTGAATGGCCGCCATTTCCAGGTATGGATCCACTTCTTCTTTGATGCGGATAAGTTGCCCGTTTCTTTCAAGATCCAGTAAACATTCTTCTAATGATTTGTAAGCCATGTATTGTTATTTCGATGCAAATGTAAAACACAATTCTTGCTTGAATGTTGTTAGCTATTGCGAAAAAGCGATGAGTCACAGTCTTATGAGGAGATTTACCTTTGTCAACTCTTCAGCTGTGGAGATATTAAGCATGAATAACTGAGTAGAAAATCATAATGGCCGTGAGGCAAATAAGATTGGCTGTGCAGGAGGTTATAGTGCCTGTGAGGCCAGCAAGATTGGTCGTGTAGAAGATCATGGTGGCTAAGAGGGAAAAAAGATTGATTGTGCAGGAGATTATAATGCCTGTGAGGCCAGCAAGAATGGTCGTATAGAAGATCATGGTGGCTAAGAGGGAAATAAGATTGACTGTGTGGCAGATTATTATGTCTATAAGGTAAAAAAGGTTGGTCGTGTAAAGATTCGTAGTGCTAAAAAGCGATGAGCCACCCTTTTGGGGTGACTCACCGCTTTATTAATAGATTTCTCCTTCGTCGAAATGACAGAAAAGAAAAAATTACTTCTTCATATACATCACTTCCTTCACCAGTTTAACCGTTCTGGGTACATCCGGTAAATAAGCAGCAACCAGGTTAGGTGCATAGTGCATAGGCGCATCTGCAGAAGTTATCCTGCGGATGGGAGCATCCAGGTAATCGAAACCTTCTTTTTGTATGCGGTAAGATATTTCTGAAGATACTGATGCAAAAGGCCATTGTTCTTCCACAATTACAAGCCTGTTTGTTTTTTTAACACTTTCCAGGATGGTGAACCAGTCAAGCGGACGGATGGTAGCCAGGTCAATCACTTCGGCCTCAATTCCTTCTTTGGCTAATTCCTCAGCTGCAGCCAAAGCTATTTTCATCATTTTATTGAAAGATACAATGGTAACATCTTTACCTTCACGCTTAATAAAAGCTTTGCCGATCGGCAGCAGGTATTCTTCTTCAGGTACTTCGCCCTTATCGCCATACATCACTTCACTCTCCATGAACATAACCGGGTCATCATCACGGATAGCGCTTTTCAATAATCCTTTGGCATCGTATGGGTTAGAAACGGAGATCACTTTCAGGCCCGGAATATTGGCATACATCGATTCAAAAGCGGTTGAATGCTGTGCACCCAACTGGCCGGCGCTTCCGTTGGCGCCACGAAATACAATGGGACAACCAACCTGTCCGCCACTCATTGCCAGCATTTTAGAAGCTGTATTTAATATTTGATCTAAAGGTAAAACTGCAAAGTTCCAGGTCATAAATTCAACGATCGGGCGCAGGCCATTTTGAGCAGCACCTACGGCAATAGCACTAAAGCCAAGCTCGGCAATAGGCGTGTCAATAACCCTTTTCTCACCAAATTCCTCCAGCATACCCTGGCTTACTTTATAGGCTCCGTTATATTCAGCTACTTCTTCTCCCATTAAAAAAACACGCTCATCACGGCGCATTTCTTCCTGCATGGCTTCTCTAAGGGCTTCTCTAAAGGCAATTTGTCGCATCTGTTTGATTTATTTGTGGTTGCAAATTTATCTTATCAGGGGCAGATGAACAAATTGATATTTTTACCTCCTGCCTGTATCGGTAAGGGCCTTCATAAAAGCTATTAAATCCTTCTTTTCCGTTGGAGTTAAGTTTAATTTATCAAATGGTAAAGATTGGTTTGCCGGAGCAATTTTCAATCCTTTGCCTCCCCCATCGTTGTAAAAATCAACTACGTCTTCCAGGGTATTAAAAACACCGTTGTGCATATACGGAGCGGTTAAAGCAATATTGCGCAAAGTGCTGGTTTTAAAAGAAAAAAGATGAATGGGATAAGTTGTATTGAGGTAGCGGCCAGAGTCTGCATCAAGCCGGGTATTTATTTTATCATTATCTGCAGGTATGCCCAGCACTTCAGTCTCGATGTAATAATATCTTGGAGGACGGGCTCCGTTGAACAAAGGCATAAAATGGCAGGTACCGCATTTGGCCTTACCCATAAATAAATTAAAGCCATGAATTTCCTGTCTTGATAACACCGGCTGGCCATTCATGTGTTTATCAAATTTACTGTTTAAGGCAATCAATGTGCGTTCATAGCAGGCAATAGCATTACATACATTTTCTGCCGCTTTATCAGCTGTTGCCGTTGGAAATGCCTTTTGGTAGAGAACTTTGTAGCTAGGTTGCGTTATTATGGATGAAGATACCGTTTGGGCAGAGCCATGCATTTCCTTCGCATTATTCAATACCTGCAGCACCTGGTCTTCCAGGGTTTGGCTGCGACTGTCCAGGAAAAGATTTCTTTGCAAAGCTGCATTCCACAAAGTTGGTGAATTACGTGGCAACGAAGTATGCCCGTCTAATGCCAGGCTTGTTTTTAAACCATCTGTAAAAGCTTTACCGGGCTGGTGGCAGCTGGCGCAACTTCTTGTATTATCCGATGAAAGCTGTGTATCAAAAAATAGTTTGCGGCCAAGTTCAATTTTGTCGGCTGAAGTAGAAAAGTCATCCAAAAAGCTATTTGCATTAAAAGCTGCAATGCTAAACATGGAGTTGTTTTTGCGGATGGCACTGTAATATGGCCAGGTTGCGTTGTCTTTCAGATCGTTTGCCTGTTTATAACTGCCAACAATTTTTGTAAGCGGATCCAGATAATGAATTATAAAGTACATCCGGTCGAAGGAAATGAAATCCGGATGCTGATCCAGGTATTTTATTGAACCGCTAACCAGGTTATTGAGTTGATCGAATTTACCAGGTAGTTTTTTATTAAACTCATTTTTATACACAGAAATGTACTGCTGAAGCCCGTTTAATGCGGCCTTGCATTCAGGCAGGCTATTTACAGCAACCTGCGAATCGAAACCGGCTATACCCAAGGCCGTAATGCGATATAATTCTTCTATCAAAGCATCAAAATTGTTGCTATCATTAAATTCTACCGGCTCATTGGTGGAGAGTAATAGAGAAGCCATCCTAGCCAGCTCGGCAGCCTCCAACCTCAATTTTGTTTTATCAGCCTTGCTATAGTCATCAAAGATCATTTCTTCTATAACCTGCATTCCTGCTGGTTTTTGTACAGGAACATCAGGTTCTTCCTCTTCAAAATAAGGCTTTGGCGGACTGTTTAGATTGTTTACATAGGATTGAAAATAGTAAGCCAATACCGTTTCCATTTGCTTGTAAGCAGCCCTGGTTTTTAAGAACTGAACCTGCATGCTCTTTTGATTGCCCGATTCAACAGCGGCCTGTAATTTTTTAGAGGCGTCAATAAATGAGCGTGCATGTTGTAAGTATAATCTTTTTACTTCCTGTGCGGGTGAAACCGGCTTATTGTTAAAAAAGCTAAAGCAGGCAATAATGCCGGCAAGCAGTAATATGATAAACCCAAAACGGAGCATAGTATTGAGGTTAAACAAATTTACTATACCTGTTTTGAATTATTTTATAAATAAAAAAGCCTCCCGGTGTGGGAGGCATCTTTATTTATTTCAAATTTTTAAACATTTTCAATCACCATCGCACTTGCTCCGCCACCGCCATTGCAGATTCCAGCTGCTCCATATCTTGCATTGTTCTGTTTTAAAACATGCAATAAGGTAACGATAATCCTGGCGCCGCTGCAACCCAAAGGATGGCCCAGTGATACAGCACCTCCGTTCACATTCACTTTTGCAGGATCCAGTTTAATGCGCCTGCTGTTTTCAATACCTACCACAGCAAAAGCTTCGTTTAGTTCCCAGTAAGCAATATCTTCCATCTGCAAGCCCGCTTTTGCAACCGCTTTGGGTACAGCAATGGCCGGCGTGGTCGTAAACCATTCAGGAGCCTGTTCGGCATCGGCATAGCTTACAATTTTACCTATTGGTTTTAAGCCCAGTTCTGCTGCTTTTTCTTTACTCATTAGAACCAATGCAGCAGCACCATCGTTCATGGTTGACGCATTGGCTGCTGTTACTGTTCCATCTTTCTGAAAAGCGCCTTTCAATGTGGCAATCTTATCAAACTTAACATTAAATGGTTCTTCGTCCTTGGCAAATATAACCGGGGCTCCGCTGCGCTGTGGTATTTCAACAGGTACAATTTCATCTGCAAATTTTCCTGCTTCTATTGCAGCCTGGCTGCGTTTATAGCTTTCAATGGCAAATGCATCCTGTTCTTCACGGGTTACTCCGCAGGTTGAGGCACACATTTCCGCAGCATTGCCCATGGCTTTACCATCATATACATCGGTAAGTCCATCTTTTGCAAGCCCGTCAACCAGTTGTGTATTGCCGTATTTATTTCCCCAGCGCATGCTATCCACATAAAAAGGCACATTGCTCATGCTTTCCATTCCACCAGCTACTACAATATCAGCATCGCCCAGTAAAATACTTTGTGCAGCCTGGGCAATGGCTTTCATTCCACTGGCACATACTTTATTTACAGTAGTGCAATTCACTTCATTTGGTAAACCTGCAAATTTTGCAGCTTGTCTTGCTGGTGCCTGTCCCAGGTTTGCCTGGATAACGGAACCCATTAGTACGTCATTAACCAACTCTGGTTTAAGGCCTGCTTTTTCCAGGGCGCCTTTAATGGCAAATGCACCTAATTGGGTGGCAGAAAATCCTTTTAAAGAACCACCAAAACTGCCCATTGGAGTACGTACAGCCGAAATAATATAGACTTCTTTCATATAGCTTATTGATTTAGGTTGCAAAGGTAAGAATAATGGAATTAGTTAAGTGTTATGGTAATTAAACGATTACAAAACCCTTTTTTTTAAATAGCAAAATAATGCCCCTCTTGCTTGCAATTGAGGTTTCTTCTTTTTAGATTAACAGTCTCTTTCACAGAAACTATTTGATAATTTAAACGCTTAAACAATGGAAAAAAATGATGCCAGCACTTCGCCACGCCGGAAGTTCCTGGGGGTAGTTGCAACAGGCGCAGCAGCGATTGGTTTATCCACTTTTGTACCGACTGCTATAGCAAAAGCAGGGGCGCCGGCCACCCTGCAAGATCATTACTCCGACCCAAATGACCCTGATGAATGGTTTAATAAAGTTAAAGGCAAACACAGAATGGTGCTTGATGTGGTTCAGCCAAAAGAGGGTCATGAGGCCATCCTACCGTTTGCCTGGCCCAAGGTTTTTTTATTGACCAATGCATCTACCGGCACACCGGAAAATGATTGTACTGTGGTGGTGGTTCTGCGGCACAATTCCATTCCCTATGCTTTGGAAGACCGGCTGTGGAGTAAATATAAACTGGGCGAAGCATTTAATATAAAAGACGATACAACTTCTGCTGCATCTCTTCGAAACCGCTTCTGGAAACCCAATCCCGGATACAGCGTACCTGGCTTTGGGCCTGTGCCAATTGGCATCAATGAATTGCAGGAAAGTGGCGTTATGTTCTGTGTTTGCGCCATGGCCCTTAAAGTAAACAGTGCTTTGGTAGCCGAAAAAATGGGATTGAAACAAGAAGAGGTTATGAATGACTGGCTTTCAGGAGTATTGCCCGGGATACAGGTTATGCCATCTGGTTTATGGGCGCTTGGCCGTGCACAGGAGCATCAATGTGCTTACATAAAAGCGTAGAAAAAGGGATACAAAAAGGGCAACATTTTACTATGCTGCCCTTTTATGAATACAAGTTATTTTAAATCATTCTACAGTAGTAGCTTCATATCGCAATTTATCTCCTTCAATCACTTCTTTGTAGTAAACACCCCCCGGCGATACAAAATATTTCTTCTCATTAATGATCTGCATCCTGCTCTCTGCCGGCAGTTCATCGTACCTGCTTCCCACGGTTGGCACTTCTTTATCGTATGCATTGAATTGTTGATCATCACCCGCATTACCGGTATCCAGCACACCATCAGTTCCTACAACCCTATAGGTAAGTTTATTATTTTCAGTAAACTCTTCCTGGTAAAATGTTCCGCCTACCTGGTAATATTTCCGGCCATCAATAACAGTAACGCTTGCATTGGACGGGATCCTGTTAACTACAGCATTTAATGGAGGAGCTACTACTTCATAACCATTATTGTAGTTTCGGTAGTACACACCATCATTATAATAGTAGGGATTGCTTCCAACATAAATTCGGCTATATCCAAAAGGCAATACATTCAACCTGAACCCAAATACAGGCCCAAAATGTACATAGGCCCTGCTGCTGCGATAAACAGGATGATAAGAAGTTCTGTAGCGATAAACCGGAGCCGGCCGGTAATAAGGCCTGTAATTATACCGGGGACCGACGTTTATCGAAACATAGTCACGGTGATGATAATAGTTGCGATAGGGATGATTGTAATATCCTCTGCCACGTTGTGCAAAGCTTCCTGTTGTAAATAAGATCGCCAGGCATACGAGTACAGTTATTTTAATCGTCTTCATACATAGATTTTTATAGTTTACTAAAAATACTTCAATCTTAAATTGTGAAATGTTAATGAAGTCATTTTAACATTTGAATAATGAACAGATATTTTATCCGAAATACAAAACCAAAACCCCAATAAAGGGGCTTTGGTTTTATTCCGCTTATTTTCACCAGCGTTTCTTGTCATTTCTTCCGTAATCACCAAAATGGTTTCTTGGACTATTGAACCTGTCGTTTACCTGGCATATTTCAGCATCACGCTGTGCTTCCAGGTTACTGATCAATCGTTTTTTCTGAAACCATCCCATGAAAGGCTTGTTCTTTACCGATTGAATTTTGTAGTTATACTCACGGTAGATCTGCTCTATCTGCATGTTCCTTTCCCTGAGCGTAAATACATAGGTACCTCTTTCGTAACCACGTCTATCCTTTCCGTAGTTGTTTTCGTACCTGTCGTAGTCGCGGTTTGAGTTGGATGCATAAACCTGGTCATCCCGTCCCCTGTCCCGCTGGTCTCTTTCACCATACTGTGCAAATGCTGTACTCAGCATTACCGATGAAACAAAAAGTGTAAAGATCTTTTTCATAGTTGTAAAATTTAATTGTTATCAATGTATATAAGACGAACCATGAAAAATTTCGTTTACAAACAACATGTTAAAGACGGTTAATGAATTACTAACCGTTTATAAAAATTTATGTTCTGTTTCGTTTATTGTTTTTAAATTGTATCCCTAAACTCTTTAAACAATTAGTATGAAAAAGATCTCTATCGTTTTGATTACATTTACGGTAATGCTATTTGCTGCCTGTGCAAAAAAGAACAGCGGAACGGCTAAAAGCAAAGTTGTGCCTGTTACTTACACCACTGATGTTATGCCGCTGCTGCAGGCTAAATGCAGTCCATGCCATATCCCATCGAAAGGTGGAAAAAAGGCTAGTTTTGAAACATACGAATCTGCCAAAAAATACGGAAACGATATTCTTGCCCGGGTGCAGTTAAATCCAACCGACAGAGGTTTTATGCCTATGAGACATGATAAATTAGCAGAAGCAGAAATCACAATTATTAAAAACTGGAATGAACAGGGCTTACTTGAGAAGTAAAACCTTATTGGGTTTTGATACGGGGATCTACGATTCTGTACAATACATCCGCAAATAAATTGATGATGATAAAGATGCAGGCGCTTAACAAAACCGATCCCATCACTACCGGATAATCTAATTTTTCAAGAGCATCAACGGTAATTTTTCCGATACCGTTCCACCCAAAAATATATTCAACAAAAAAAGCACCTGCCAGTAATTCGGCAAACCACCCGGTAATAGCAGTTATTACCGGGTTTAATGCATTACGCAATGCATGCTTAAAGATAATAGCATTTTTACCCAACCCTTTTGCATAAGCCGTACGAATATAATCCTGCCCCAACACATCCAGCATCGAACTGCGGGTTAATTGTGTAATAATGGCAAGCGGCCTTATACCCAATGTAAAGGCAGGCAGTATCAGGTTTTTAAGACTAAGATATTTTTCGCCGGTAACTTCATCAATATCGAACCAGCTGCCGGTTAAATTTAAACCTGTAAAATTGTGCAACACAATACCAAAGAAATAAGCAATGATGATTGCCATAAAAAAAGATGGGGCCGATATGCCTGCAATGCTTGAAAAAACAGCAGTCGTATCCATCCAGGTTCCTTTTTTAACCGCAGCTATAACCCCCAGCAAAATACCAATGATAGTAGCAAAAAGCATGGCAGCTATTGCCAAAATGAGGGTTCCAGGCAACGCTTCCATCAACACTTTGCCTACTTCTTTCTTTGTTTGATAACTTTTACGCAGATAGGGAATCTTTATGCCCAATTTTGTATCTCCGCCAATGAAAAAACCTTTCAGTTGCTTCTTTTCAATATCTGCTTGATTATGAAAGCAAAGTGGAGAAACATCATTCACATACAATACAAACTGTTTCCATTTTGGCTGATCCAGGTACAGGTCGCTGCGGATATTATCCATTGTTTTTTTATCCCCGGTTTGCCCCACGATCATTCTTGCAGGATCGCCAAAACCCTGGAACATGATAAACACAAGTACTACTACACCCAGCAGTACCAAAAGAGAATAGAAAGATTTTTTTAAAATGTATGTCAAAGCAAATTTTGAAAAGTGAACACTATTTCAATGCCTTTTCTATATCACTTCCACCCCATTTATCCTTCACTACCGGCCCTTCCATGCGATATAGAACAATATTATTTCGGGCTACGGTTTTAAGGGCAGTGGCATCGCAAGTTAATACAGCAATATCTATTTTTTTGCCTGCTACCGACAATGCAGCGTATCGATGCTCCGTTTTTTTTCTTTCAGATGAGATTACAAAAACCTTTTTGCCCTTTTCTGCTGCAGAAATAGCAAGGCGCTGATCTGCACTCCAGTTTTCAGGAAATGATCCAACATCTTTTACAAACAACATGTAATATTCGCCTTTATCCGACAATACAGCTTCGGTCGTATCATTCCCACCGGATGTTGTTAAAATAAAATCATTGATCAAAGCTACCTTACCATTACCCTTTTCAATTAATTTTTTATTAGGCAGTTTTTCTTCCTGGTAAATCCATGTACTGTCTGGCTGTTTTCCATATTCAAATTCTTTTTCTTCGGTACCTTTTTTGTAAAAATAGGTGTACAGAAACTTGTCGTAAGTAGCATCTTTGGGAATTTTGCGTAACTCCAGTATGTTATTTCCAATTTTAAATGGAAGGCAATCTTTTACCGGCAGATGCTTCAACACATACCACTGCAGGCCTAAAACAGCCGCAAGTGAGATGAAAAATAAAGTTCCGTTCACTGCATTTGAAAACAGCGGATTGATATATTTTCTGCCAAATAAAATTAGTAGCACCAAAACCAAAAGCACAATATCTTTTGTAAAGGTTTGTATGGGTGTAAGCGGAATACAATCGCCAAAGCAGCCACAGGCCCTTATTTTGCCACTAAACAAAACATAGCTGGTAAGAAAAGTAAAGAAGAGCATTAACAAAAGCAATAACCAGCTAACTATATTTTTTCTCCAGCCAAGGAGCAAGGCAACGCCTAAAACAACTTCCAGTGTTATCATTAAAACAGAGAATATCAGTGCCTGCCCGTTTAACCAGTTCATTAACCCCGGCATAATACCGCTATTAGTCCATGCTTCAAAAAACTCCTGCATTTTGTAAGCAAGTCCCAGTGGATCTATCGCTTTTACAAGACCGGAAAATATAAATAACACCCCAACAAGCAACCTCGAAACATTTACCAATACCTTCATAATTAAGTTATTTAGTTGTTAGCCTGTATGTTTTTCTTCTGCAATTAAAATAAGAGCAAATACGGCATAGTTAATAATGTCAAAAAAATTGGCATCAATACCTTCGCTGATGATCGTTTTTCCTTTATTTATCAATATCTGTTTAATGCGTAGTATCTTAGCCAGAATAAGATCAACAAAGCTCTCCTGGCTCATTTCACGCCAGGCTTCCCCGTAATCATGGTTTTTATCCTCCATTAATTTTTTTGCGATCAAAACTTTTTCGGTGTACAGTTTTTCTACCGTATCGTAAGGCAGTTCTTCCAGTTCGTCATCATCTATATCAAGTTGTATCAGGCCAATAATACCATAGTTCAATATGCCTTTGAATTCACTGGTAATATCATCCCCGATCTTTTGCGTTCCGGCTTCCTGGATGGTACGGATGCGTTTGGCTTTTATATATATCTGGTCTGCAACAGAAATGATCCTGTACACCCGCCACGATGTACCATAATCTTTTGTTTTATTTAAAAAAATGTTTTTGCAGCTTTCTATTGCCTGGTCATATTGCTGGTTTGTATTCATGCGTTTCTAATATTAATTTGGATCACATGAAATTCGCCAGAACATATTGAGATATTATTACCCCTCGTCATGGTTCATTTCATTTATCAATTTGCATTTGTAACTTGTGTGATATTTTCTCAAAAATAATTGAAAAAGATTTGATGAACAGCATAAACTGCAACGGAAGGCTTTTAAGCCTGGAAGAACCCATCGTAATGGGCATCATCAACGCCACACCTGATTCATTTTACGAAGGGCATTTGAGCAGGCCTTTTGATGATATACTTTTTCTTGCAGGTACCATGATCGCAAACGGCGCTACCATACTGGATATCGGTGGGCTGAGTACCCGCCCGGGCAGTAAGCCCGTTTCTTTGCAGGAAGAAACAGACCGGGTTTTACCAATCATTGAGGCCATTCATTCAATTTACCCGGAAATCATCTTGTCAATCGACACATATAACAGTGCTGTTGCAAAAGCTGCTATTGCATCCGGTGCCAGTATCATTAACGATATCAGCGGCGGTAATTTAGATGAAGAAATGATACCTGCAGCTGCTGCCCTTGGCGTACCGTATATATGTATGCACATGAAAGGCACGCCTGAAACTATGCAGCTGGAAGCTATTTACGAAGATGTTGTAAAAGAAGTGCTTGATTATTTTATAGCAAAATCAGATTTTTGTGCCAAAGCCGGCATTAAAGATCTGATTTTAGACCCTGGATTTGGTTTTGCCAAAACCATAGAACATAATTTTCAGTTACTGAAAGAATTATCTGTCTTACAAATTACAGGAAAGCCAATACTGGCTGGTCTATCGAGAAAAAGCACTATTTACAAAACACTGGGTGTAACTGCTGCAGAAGCCCTGAACGGAACCTCTGTTTTAAATACTATGGCGCTTATGAATGGAGCTTCTATATTGCGGGTACATGATGTGAAGGAAGCTATGGAGACTGTAAAACTTTTTAATGCATATAGAAAAGCGCCCTGAAATTTTCAGGGCGCTTTTCTATATGATAAATCTTCTAATTATTTACCTTTTTTAACGGTATCAGCTGCCACAGGCGGCTGGCTTTGTTGCTGAGCCTTACGCATCATTTCTTCCTGCATGGCCTGCATTTTTGCCATATAAGCTTCTTCACTAACCACATCTACCACTTCAATGTCAAAAACCAGGTTGTCATTTGGCTTGATCTTATCGCCATTTCCTGCCGGGCCATAACCTAAAGTTGATGGGATATAGATAGTAGCTTTAGAGCCTTTTTTCAGGTGTAACAGGGCGTCAGTCCAACCAACTATAATACTTCCTAATTCAGAAATATTTACGGGATATGGCTGTTGAGCCTGGTCGCCACGCTTGAATTTAGGATCTGTATTGGAATCAAAAACTTTTCCACTATCCAATGTGCGGCCGGTATAATTTACCAGGGCAACATCGGTACTGCTGATATCAGCTCCTGTTCCTTCTTGAGAAACAGCCATATAGGTTCCCCATTTGGTTTTTTGAGCTTTTACATTATTCTTTGTAAGGTAATCTTCAATAAGCTTGCTGTCCGCCTCAACCTGCGATTTTTTTGCTGCAAGATTTTTTTCAATTTCTTCCATTTGTTTTTTGAATATCCTTGGCTTTGCCAGGATGCTTTCTGCTTTATTTGCACTATCAGCCTGTTCCCTGGTTTCAAAAATATTCAGCAGCTTTAAATGTATGTATATGTACTTGCCTTTTTTCATAAAGTCGGGCATAACATTTTTCGGATCTTTAAATACCGTATCTGTAAGCAACCTGATAACAAGGCTATCGCCTTTTCTCATTTGCTTAAGCACTTTAAAATAAGCCAGTGGTGTATTTACAGAATCCAGTACCTGTATTCTTGACATATAATCACGTGAATCAGATAAAACCGTGTCTTTAGTACCTGCATATACCTGCTTCAGATGGATCTGGATATAGTTTCCGTATCCAACTGTTTTCCCGCTTCCGGAAGTAATGATCTTATACTCAAGCCCATCTCCTTTTTTAAAAGAGCCTCCGGTACAGGCACCTAATGCCAGCATGCAAATTGCAGCCAAATAAATAAATTGCTTCATTGTGTGTATTTGATTTTATGTTTTTAAAATTGATAACTACTTAGTTGTTCTTTATTCTCTTTAATGGCTTCTTTGAATTTAATTATCACTTCTTCAAGGGGTTCTTTATTGAAACCACCGGCAGCATTAAAGTGTCCGCCACCATTAAAATATTTTCTTGCGAAAGTATTTACATCAAATCCGCCTTTGCTTCTGAACGAGCTTTTACGCTCCTCTCCCCTGTCAATTATAACAGCTGCAAGTTTTATTCCCTGTATGCTAAGGCCATAATTTACCAGGCCTTCGGTATCACCGGTCTTAATATTGTATTTTATCAGATCTGCTTGTGTTATACTCATCAACACCGTGTTGTACTCGTAAAAAACCTCCATGCGATTTGAAAGTACGTGACCTATAAAACGAAACCGGTTCTCTAAAAAATTATCGAATAATGCCTCATGTACATGGCTGTGTTCAAGTCCTCTCAGCTTTAATTCATACACCATTTTATGTACACTGGCCTTGGTTGATGGAAAACGGAAAGACCCGGTATCCGTCATAACACCTGCATATAAACACTCCCCGATCGTTCCGTTAATTTTTTCAATATTTCCAGATTCAACTATAAAATCAAACACCATTTCTGCTGTTGAACTTTTGTTTACATCACTTGTTCCGTAAGCAAAAAACGCTGTTTGTGGTTCCTGGTGATGATCGATCAGTATCCGATCGCCCTTAGCCTGCTTCAGTTTTTCTTCCATTCGTTTGGTACGGCTAAGAATATTAAAATCCAGGCAAAACAACCAGTCTGCTTCTTCTATAAAGGTATCAGCCTTCCCGGCCTGGCTTTCGTAATCCAGAACTTTATCACAACCTGGCATCCAGTTCAAAAAATCGGCCCAGTTAGTGGGCGATATTACCGTACAATTATGTCCAAACTGGTTTAAAAAATGATAAAGCCCCAATGTAGATCCCATGGCATCGCCATCTGGCTTTTGGTGCATGGTGATCACCACTTTTTTAGGTTGATTCAGTAAAGGGAATAAGTTTTTAATGGCTTGCATAAAGGGCGCAAATGTAGTATAAAACAGCTTATAAAACAATTGAAAGGAAGAATATGAAATATCGAATACCGAATTTTTAATATTTGCAGCCTTTAGCAAACATTACTCAATCCACATTCAATATTGCTTTACTATCTTTGCGGCTCAAAAAACGAATAAAATGAGTAACAGAACTTTTACAATGATCAAACCCGATGCTACCCGTAAAGGAAATACCGGTGCTATTTTACAAATGATCAATGCAGCCGGCTTTCGTATTGTAGCCATGAAAATGACTAAATTAAGCAGCGAAAAAGCTGGAGAATTTTATGCAGTGCATGCTGCCAGGCCTTTTTACGGAGAACTGGTTGATTTTATGAGCAGCGGTCCCATTACGGCAGCTATTCTTGAAAAAGACAATGCTGTTGAAGATTTTCGTAAACTGATTGGTTCTACCAACCCTGCGGAAGCAGCGGATGGCACCATTCGCAAACTGTTTGCAGCTTCTATTGGCGAAAATGCAGTTCATGGAAGTGATAGTAACGAAAATGCAGTTATTGAAGGCGATTTCTTCTTCAGTAAACTGGAGCAATTTTAATAAAAAACAATACTGTTTATAATTGGCAATGCCCCTGTTTCCAGGGGCATTTGTTTAAATCAATCTCTTGGGGGTTGATTTTGTCTGTTTGATATAACGCCCTTGTTTGTCTTTTATTGCAATTGCCAGTTGAATATTCAATACATTAATATAAAATAAGATAGTACGGCTTTGCTGTTTCAATCTGAACAGGGAAAGTTGTAGATTTGAGTAATAACGGTTTTAAAACGATCCTGCAAAAGCAGAAACTATATGAAAAATATTAAGCTAATTGAAGTGCCTTCCGAAATTGGTGCCGGTACCCGGGGTGCCAGCCTGGGTATTGAAGCTATTAAGATTGCTGCGCTCGATTTTATGAGCAATTTTTTTGTTCACTTTCCATCCGAAAAAATTGAAGTTGAGAATCAGCTGTTATACGAACCCATTCAATCGCCTTATGCCAAGCGTATGCATGGCGTTCTAAATATGACAGAACGTATCAGCAAGGCGGTAGCCGATTCAATCAAAGGTCATTTTTTCCCGGTAGTGCTAAGTGGCGACCATAGTAATGCGGCAGGTACTATTGCCGGCATTAAAATAGCCAAACCCAAAAGCAAGCTGGGGGTAATATGGATAGATGCACATGCCGATCTGCATACACCGTTCACTACTCCATCGGGTAATATACATGGCATGCCTATGGCTGCATCTATTGCGGAAGACAATGCAGAAATGAGCGTGCACGACCTGGATGAGAAAACCATGAAACAGTGGGAGCAGTTAAAAAACATCGGTAAAATATCTCCAAAAGTTTTGCCCGAGGATGTGGTGTTTATTTCGCTGCGTGATTTTGAGAAAGAAGAAAAACACCTGATAGAAAAACATGGCATAAAAGTGATAACAACCGCAGAAGTAAGGCGTAACGGGGCAGAGAATGTATGCAGGAAAGTACTCAGATATTTAAGTGACTGTACCGATATTTATGTAAGCTTTGATGTGGACAGCCTGGATTCCAGCATCTCAAAAGGAACCGGAACCCCCGTTAGCAATGGATTACGTGAAAGAGAAGTGGAAGACCTGATCAGTAAGTTTATGCAGAACCGGAAAATTTGCTGCTTTGAAATTACAGAAGTAAACCCAACCCTGGATAAAGAAAACCTGATGGCCGAAATTGCTTTTAATATTTTACAAAGAAGTGTGAACGTGCTGATGATGAACTAAATTACAGAGCTGCCTGCCGGCAGGCAGGTTAAAAATGATTATTATGATTACTCAGATTTTTTTTAAGCAACGAATAATTTTATTGGCCGCAGGTATGTTTATCAACGGATTCACATTTGCGCAGAAAAAAGATTTCTATGTAGAGTCAATTAAAGCATATCAGAAAAATTATGTTGACAGCCATGAAGTGGTTCAGGGCAAAGACAGAAAGCACTTCCGCTTTTTTCCTATCAACAAAGCTTACAATGTAAGCGCTTATTTTGAGAGAATTATTGATACGGTTGGTTTTACGATGCCTACATCTGCAGGTACCGTAAAATACTTTTACAAATACGGAAGGCTGGATTTTATGATCGATGGAAAAGAATGCCTGCTATATGTATACCAGGGAAAAGAACTGATGCAAACAGAAAGATACAGAGACTACCTGTTTGTTCCCTTTACCGATGCAACAACCGGCAATGAAAGCTATGGCAGTGGCCGCTACCTGGAATTTTATAAAAAAGATATTGAAGGAGACAGCCTGCAGTTGGATTTTAACAAAGCTTACAATCCCTATTGTGCTTATGCTACCGGCTATAAATGCCCCATCCCTCCCAGGGAGAACAGGCTTAGTATTGCCATTAATGCAGGAGAAATGAGCTTTGGCAAATCGCACTAGCCATGCAGAATACCAGGCACCTTTTAATGATAAAGCCGGTTAATTTTGGCTTTAATGAACAGACTGCAGTTAATAACAGCTTTCAAAAGAACAGCAATAAAGATGTACAGCAAAATGCATTACAGGAATTCAATGCATTTGTGGATGTACTCAGAAAAAACAAGATTGATGTAACTGTTGTTGAAGACAGTTTGTTTCCACAAACCCCAGATTCTATATTTCCCAATAACTGGATATCTTTTGATGCTGATGGCAGTGTATTTTTATACCCGATGTTTGCAGTGAACAGAAGGCTTGAAAGAAAGCCTGCTGTACTGGAAGCTATTAAAAGCAGGTTTTCTGTAAGCAAAGTCTTTGATCTTACAAAATACGAGACCGAAGGAGTTTTTCTGGAAGGCACCGGCAGCATGGTTTTAGACAGGGAAAATAAAATTGCCTACGCTAGCGTCTCTCCACGTACAAATAAAATAGTTCTGGATGAATTTTGTAAGATTACAGGCTATAAACCTATAACTTTTAATGCGTCAGATGAGCATACTGTTGATATCTATCATACCAATGTAATGATGTGTGTTGCCAAATCCTTTGCTGTAGTATGTTTAGAATCCGTTACTGATGAAGGAGAAAAAGTAACCCTGCTGAACTCTCTAAAACAAACAGGTAAAGAAATCATAAATATTTCATTGCAGCAACTGAATCATTTCGCCGGAAATATGCTGCAGGTAATAAATGAAGATGGTGAATTGTTGTTGGTCATGTCAACGCAGGCTTATCATTCCCTGTCAGCATCTCAAACCAACGCATTGGAAAAGCACTGCTGCATTATTCATGCTGATTTAAATCATATTGAAACTGCCGGCGGTGGCAGTGCCCGGTGCATGATGGCTGAGATTTTTCTTCCTGTAAAAGAAAAAACCGCCCAATAAAACAGGCGGCTTCAAACAAATATCAATCGAATAAAATTACATCCCCGGTAACGATTTTTTTGATTTCAAAGAAGCCAGCGATGGATCTAACTCTATTGCCTTGTCACACATCTGCATACCTCGTTCAACCATTCCTTTCTTTTGAAAACAAAGCCCGGCCTGGTACAGAGCCTTCCCATCCTTCATATCCATTTCAAGTAACATCTGGCAAAAATCCAAAGCCTTATCATAATTTTTACTATCGTAAAAAGCAGATGCAACCTCACGAATCAGATCCTTATCTCCAGGCTTACGCCTTACCAGGTCGCTCAGCAACTTCTCTCCATTCTCAAAATCGCCACTGTAAACGTATGCAAAACCCAGGTTTTCATTAAAATCGTTACTTCGGGCAAAGCCAAGCTCAGCTGCTTTATTATAAGCGATTACTGCTTTTTTATAGTTTTGGGTGTTGGAATACAGCAAACCCAGCTCAAAGAACCACTTGCTTTTTTTGTCATCAAGCTGCACTGCATTTTCGTACCAGGTTATGGCTTTGGCTTCCAATCCCATTTCCAGGTAGTTACTTGCAAGTGTATAAACGATTTCAGCGTCTTTTGGGTTTTTAGTAGCCTGGGAAAGCAACAATTTTTCGGCCCTTGCATAATCTTCCATGTAAAAATAGCACATGGCAATTATTCTTTCCTTATTACTGCAGGTCTTACATTTTTGGGCAAGATCCAACGCATTTTGAAATTGCCTGTAATTAAAATAAATATTGGCAAGTTCTTTTACTGCTGTTTCGTTTTGAGGGTCCAGTTCCAGTGCTTTTGTAAAATCTGCTTTGGCGGCATCTGTTTTACGCATTTCATTGTTGGCATAGCCATTCTCAATGTATGCATCTACATAGTTAGGATTCAGGTCAATTGCCCTGCTGAAGTTACCTGAAGCAACCAGGTAACGTTTGGCCTTTTTTTCTTCTAGTCCCTTTTGAAAGTAGAATTGCGAACTGTCGGTTATTTGGGCAGTGAGGCTGATGGTAAACGCTGTGCTGGTAAGTAAAGCCAGGAGTTTTTTCATACTGGTTAGGATAACAAAGATTATTCCAATTATTGGAGGATTATACCCCCTAACGCCGGAAGGTGAAGATTTATTTCATAAATACCCTTCTTTTTATCCACTAAAGTAATCTTTGGCGAGGGATTATACACATTACCGGTTCCCCAGTATTGCTTGCTATCGCTGTTAAATATCTCAGTCCAGGCTGCTTTGCCTTTTACCTGAAGTTTCCAGTCTTTTCGAACAACAGGCGTCATGTTTAGCACCACCAATATGTTATTGTTCTTATTTTTTCCTTTTCGCATATAGGCTATCACCGATTCGGCCCTGTGATCCAGGTCTACCCATTCAAATCCCTTTGTATCAAACTGAAGCTGGTGCAGGGCTGCTTCAGTTTTATAAAGATGATTCAGGTCCCTTACACAGTCCTGCATTTGCTGATGACAATCGAACTGAAGCAGTTCCCAATCCAGTTCTGATTTGTAATTCCATTCAGATGTCTGGGCAAATTCATTACCCATAAATAAAAGCTTGGCACCCGGGTGTGTGTACATGTATGTGTATAACAGGCGCAGTGTTGCAAACTTCTGCCACTCATCTCCAGGCAGCTTGTAAACCATGGGGCTTTTACCGTGCACTACTTCATCATGGCTGAAAGGCAGCATAAAATTCTCATCATAATAATACATCATGCTAAAAGAGAATTTATCCTGGTGAAACTGCCTCATCAACGGATCCATCTTAAAATAATCGAGTGTATCATGCATCCAGCCCATCATCCATTTCATACCAAAGCCAAGCCCGCCATGGGTTGTAGGTTTAGATATTTTTGGCCAGTCACTGGCTTCTTCTGCAATGGTCTGCACATCCGGAAAGTCGCGGTAAACGGTTTCATTAAAATGCTTAATGAATTCAATGGCTTCCAGGTTGCCGTTACCGCCATATTTATTGGGCGTCCACTCTCCCTCCTTACGGGAATAATCCAGCCTTAAAATTGAATTAACCGCATCGACCCTGATACCATCCACATGAAACTGATCGAGCCAGAATCGGGCACTACTGATCAAAAATGATCGCACTTCTCCCCTTTCGTAATTAAAAATATAGCTGTTCCAATCCTGGTGATAGCCCTTGGTCATATCAGCATATTCGTATGTATGGGTACCATCAAACATAAATAATCCGTGAGCATCGTACGGAAAATGCGAAGGCACCCAATCCAGTATCACACCTATCTCCTCCTGGTGAAATGCATCAATCAGGTCTCTGAAATCATCAGGCGTACCAAAACGGGATGTGGCAGCAAAATAGCCCGTACCCTGGTAGCCCCAGCTGCCATCAAAAGGGAATTCCATTACAGGCATCAGTTCTACATGAGTAAACCCCATTTTTTTTACATAAGGAACCAGGTGTTTCTTCAGTTCGATATAACTATTAAAGCTCTCTTCATCGGTTTTAACCGGCCGCATCCAACTGCCCAGGTGCACTTCATACACACTCCAGGGAGCATTAAGGGCATTGTGTTTTTTTCTTTTCTTCATCCATGCCGTATCATTCCAGGCATGCTGTGTTTGCCAGGTAACAGATGCTGTTGCTGGTCTTAATTCGCAATACTGCCCATACGGATCTGTCTTCTTAAGCACCGCTCCTTTAAAACCTTTGATGTAATATTTATAGATCGCTCCAGGCTTTATATTCGGTATAAAACCTTCCCAGATGCCCGACTTATCGAGCCGCACAAAAAGCGGGTGCAATTGTTCTTTCCAGCCATTGAACTCTCCGATAACAGCAACCTTTGTAGCATTGGGTGCCCATACTGCAAAATAAAAACCATCTGTGTTTAAAACATTCAACTGCTGACTGCCAAATTTCTGATAACCATTGTAGAAGGTTCCGTTTTTAAAGTTCACAATATCTTCATCAGTAAACAGCGAATAATTCCAAACAGATTTCAGAGAATCTATAAAATGAATGTCTTCATATTTTAAAGGCAAAGCATTTTCCGTTTCTATCTTTTTTGCAGTAGTTGTTTTTACCGGCTGTTGCTTAGATGTTGCCATTTATAGAAATTCTGTTTTATAACCTGTTAAAAGATAGCAGTTTTGTTTTAACGTAAATTTAAGAATTACGATTTAGTTTATAAGATTAATTGTTTCATCTTTAACTAAGAATTTAGTTTAGCCATTTAAAACCAATCCAACACTGTATGTCAAAACTTGCTGCAAGTTTGCTGCTTGTATTTTTTTTTGCAACCCAAACACAAGCGCAAACGATTAACCTTTCAGGCTCTGTAAAGGATACTATACAAAACAAGGCTGTTTCTAATGCAGTAGTGATGCTGCTTACACCGGTAGATTCGGTTTTGTACAAATTTGTCCGCACTGATGCAGAAGGAAAATATTCTTTCCAAAATATCAAGGCAGGAAATTACATCCTGATGACCACTCATCCGTTTTTTGCCGACTTTGTTGATAATATATCTGTTGCACAAAGCGAGAATAACACAGCAGCTATTTCATTAACCTCCAAAAGTAAACTGCTTCAGGAGCTGATCGTAAAAAGCGGTAACCCCATTCGGGTAAAGGGCGATACAACTATTTATACAGCCGACAGTTTTAAAGTAAGTGCTAATGCCAATGTAGAAGAGTTGCTGAAAAAACTCCCGGGTATACAGGTTGATAAAAGTGGTAAAATAACAGCGATGGGCGAGCAGGTAACCAAAGTACTGGTTGATGGCGAAGAATTTTTTGGAGATGATCCCGGCATGGCCATTAAAAATCTTAGAGCTGATGCAGTAAAGGAAGTGCAGGTATTTGATAAGAAGAGCGAACAGGCGGAATTTACCGGAATTGATGATGGTAATACCCAAAAAACCATCAACCTTAAATTAAAAGAAGATAAAAAGAAAGGTTATTTTGGAAAGATAGACCTGGCAGGCGGGCTTGTAAATAAAATTGATGACCGGTATAACAGCAATATTTTACTCAGCTCCTTTAAAGGCAAAAGAAAGATATCTGGTTACTTTATAACAGGCAATACCGGCCAGGATGGTTTAAGCTGGGAAGACAGGGAAAAATACGCAAGCAACGATAATTTCAGTGTATCGATGGATGATAACGGTGATCTTTCTTACCAATGGACAGGCGGAGCCAGCGATGACGAGCCTTATGTAAATACACAGAATGGCTTTATACGTAACATGAATGCAGGCCTTCAGTACAGCAACAAATGGAATGACAAACAGAACTTGAATTTTACACCACAATACAACAGCCAGATATATGATAACAGGCAAAGCCGCTTTATGCAGTCGCAGTATGGCGATTCAATTTTGAACGACCGCTCTGCAACCAATACCCATGTAAACCGTTATAATTTTAAGAATACTGCCACTTACGAAGTAAAAATTGACTCCAACAATACAATCAAGCTGACAGCAAAAGCCAATTTTTACCATACCGAAAGTGAGGAAGATAAAACATCGAACAGCACGGGTAATACAGGTACATTAAAAAATGAAACTAACAGTAAAGTAAAAACCAATAGCGATAAAAATTCTTTATACGGCGGCCTTTTATATAAGCATAAATTTAAAAAGTCAAGAAGAACAATATCTTTAAGTACAGACTGGAATAGCTTATCAACTGATGGAACAAATTTCCTGAAATCATTTAACCAGGCTTATTTCGACGGGCTGCCTGCTTCTTTTCAAAATATTGATCAGCAAAGAGAGACTGAAAAGAACAATACCGGGCTTACTGCCAGGCTTGTTTATACCGAGCCTATTAGCAAAAAGTATGCGCTGGAACTTGCCTATGAACTGAATTACAACAAAGGCAAAAACGATCAACTTACCTATACCTACTCTCCTGCATCAGGAAAGTATGATCAGGCTGTTGATTCACTTACAAACAATTTTACCCAAAGGATTGTGATAAATAAACCTGCAGTAAGGATCAGCTACAGCGATAAAAAATTAAAATTCAGTTTTGGATCCGGCTTTGGATTTACAAAATTCAACCTGAAAGATAATACGCTTGGTAAAAATTACCTGCGCAGCTATACTAACTTCTTTCCATCGGCTAATTTAAATTACAGCTACAAAAGCCAGCATAACATACGCATTGGTTACAATGGCAATACTTCACAACCTACCATTAACCAGTTGCAGCCGCTAAGGAACAATACTGATTATTTTAACCAGTACATTGGCAACCCTCAACTAAAGCCTTCTTTTACGAATTCGCTTTACATTTCTCACAATACTTACAATTTCCTGAAAGACATTTTTACTTACCAGTCTTTCAACGTTCGCATAACCAGCAATTCCATCACCAACAACCGTATAATCGACCTGGATTCGGGTAAAACCATTACCCAGCCTATTAATACGAATGGCAACTACTCCATGAGTTTCTGGAGTGGCATGGGTTTTAAGATCAAAAAAATAGATACCCGCCTGTACCTGGGTCCTAATTTCAGGTATAATAAAATAGCTGATGTTTTTAACAGTGCTGTAAATTATTCTAAAATACTAGGTGCTGGTATGGATATTAATCTTTCAAAAAGCAAGGAAAAAAAGTACGAAGTAGATATCAGTGAAAATATAGCATACAACAACAGTAAAAATTCCCAATCAAACAGCAAGCAGGACTTTTTTACCAATACACTATCGCTGAATGCAAAGGTGTATATTTTGAAAAGCCTTTCTGTAAGTTCAGATTATGAATATTATACACAGCAAAAAACACAGCAGCAGAGCAACGCTATCAGCTACCAGATATGGAATGCAAGACTTGAAAAAACTTTTAGGAAAGATGAGTTTACAGCCTATTTCCTGGTACGTGACATTTTAAACCAGAACGTAGGTATTAACAGCAGCTACGACCGTAATACATTTACAGAAACCAGGAATGACCGCCTGCAGCGTTACTGGATGATAGGCTTTACCTGGAACTTTAAGAATGGCGGTGCAAAAACAAAGTAATAACTGAACAAAACAAAAGACATGAAAATAATTTTCACTATACTGACACTGTTGTTTGTTACAACAAAATTATCTGCGCAGCAGTTCCTGGATAAGGCTGTAATTGAATACGAAGTAAAGACCAATATCAAAAAAACCATGGGTGATAACTCCTGGGATGAAAAAATGAAGGAGCTGATGCCACAGTTTAAAACCGGCTATTACCTGTACACTTTTGCAGATAATAAAAGCATTTATAAGTTCGATCACTGGGAACCCAACCTGAAGATACCCGAATACCTGAGAAGAAACGATGAAGAAAATGTCTGGTATTTTGATCATACAAACAATAAGTTCTCGATGCAGAAAAACGTTTTTGGCTCTGTATTTACTGCAGAAGACAGCATACCGGTCATCAACTGGAAAGTAACCAATGAAAGCAGGGTTATTGCCGGTTTCAATTGCCGCAAAGCTGAAGGAAAGATCAGCGACAGTGTGTATGTATTTGCTTTTTATACCGATGAAATACTGATTCCTGGTGGCCCCTGCTCTATCAATGGATTACCGGGTATGATACTGGGCCTTACCATTCCCCGTATGTACACATCCTGGATAGCTACCAAAGTAATGGTAAACAATGTACCTGTAAATACGATCAGGCCAGTGAGTTCAAAAAAATCATTCAACATGCTTAGTATGAAAAGCACGATCAAGGAAAGAACTAAGGATTGGGTAAGGTCTGATGATCCCGATTCAAAAAAGTGGATGGATCAATTATTATGGAGTATTATCTTATAACACAGGGCTCTTTATTTAAGAACCCAGCCCTGTTTTATTAAGATAGTCTTGCACTTTGCACAAAATTCTTTTTCTTCATTGGTAGGATTGCCTCCTTCCGCATCTCTCATAAAACAATATTTTTCATTGCAGTGAGGCAGTCCGAAATTGTGCCCCATTTCATGTATAGCCACTTTAAACAACTGCTCATTTGTGTTGTTTTTTGCAACACGAAAAGTTGAAGCCACACATGCTTTTCCAGGACAAAACCCAAGCCCCATTATCCCCCAGTCGGCCACTCCGTTTTTTGTTGTACTAATGTCTTTGTTGGTAAGCCCTATTACCTTGTGCCCGGCATCAACCATATTGCTTAATATCTTAATCAAAGAATCTGCACGATACCGGCCTCTTGGAGTATAATAAGCCGATTGCGGCATGGGTATCGATTTCTTCACTTCAATAGCCGAATAGATTTTCTTTAGCGCTGTATAAACATATTGTGTTTGAGATGCAGGAAAACCATCAAAAGGCTGTACATAAATAACAAGAGCAGTGCCTGGTTGTACACTGCTCTTGTTCCTGTCCCTGCAGGAATTAAATATGATACAGGAAAACAGAAGTATTATGAGAATTACATTTCTTAACATGACAGAAGTATCTTTCCCTAAAATACTTTTTCATTTCTAAATTAAATCACAAAACCATCTGGTATAACTGCTCTTTTCTTCAGCACTACAATGCCATCTTTAACGGCATACAAAGCATGGTCTGTATCCGGCAAGTGAGCTCCTCCCTTAATTATTACATTGTTGCCGATGCGGCAATCTTTATCAATGATGGCATTTTCAATTCTGCAGTTTTCTCCAATACCCAGTTTAGGAATATTTCTTTCCAATGAATGTGCCATTTCAGGAATGGTTTCGTAATAATCGCTACCCATCACATAAGAGCTGATAATTTCTGTTCCTTTACCAATGCGGGTTCTGATACCAATTACACTGCTTACAATCCTGGATGCATCTATGATAGAACCTTCGGCCAGGATACTGTGTTCCACATGTGTATTCCCAATCTTCATGGGTGGCAGCATACGTGCACGGCTGAAGATAGCACGATTGTTATCAAACAGGTTGAATGGAGGTATCTCAAGCGTTAAAGCCAGGTTGGCTTCATAAAAGGAATAGATATTACCAATATCTGTCCAGTAACCATCGTACTGGTAACTCACAACTTTTTGTGCGCTGATGGATGCAGGAATGATCTCTTTACCAAAATCAGTTGCGTCTTTTTTATCTATCAGCAACTGGTCAAATAAAAACTTGCGGTTAAAAATGTAGATACCCATTGATGCAAGATATTTACGGCCCTGGGCCTGCATTTCATCACCGGTATCACTTTCCCATTGTGGCAATAATTCTTTGGCAGGCTTTTCAATAAAGGATGTTATCAGGTTATCTTCATTGGCTTTCAATATCCCGAATTCAGGCGCTTCCCTGTCGCCAACCGGTATGGTGGCAATTGAAATATCAGCTCCTTTGTTGATATGGTTTTCAAACATCTCCCTGAAATCCATCTGGTAAAGCTGATCACCGCTCAGGATGAGTACATGCTCAAAATCGTTGTTCTGAATATGTTTTAAAGACTGCCTCACGGCATCTGCTGTACCCTGGAACCACCCCATGCTTTCCGGTGTTTGCTCCGCAGCCAGTATATCCACAAATCCGCTGCTGAATGCGCTGAACTGGTAAGCATTTTTTATATGCTTGTTAAGCGATGCTGAATTGTATTGCGTTAATACAAACATGCGGTTGATGCTTGAATTGATACAATTGGAAATAGGAATATCTACCAGGCGATATTTTCCTCCGATAGGTACCGCAGGTTTGCTGCGTGTGGAAGTTAGCGGATATAAGCGGCTGCCTGCACCACCGCCAAGTATTACTGCTATTACTGATTTACTGATCATGGTTTTTTATTTATATTGTATGGAATGATAAAGATCTAAATATTTTTCTGCACTCTGTTCCCAGCTATTATCTATCTGCATGATCTGTTTTACCAGTTCTGTCATCTTCTCCTTATCGTCATACAGCTCAACCGCACGGTGAATAGAATAAGTAATATCCCATACACTGGCGTGATTAAAACGAATACCAAAGCCATTTGGTTCACCAAAATCGATCACCGTATCTTTTAATCCGCCGGTACTTCTTACAATAGGAATAGTACCGTAGCGTAAGGCATACATCTGGTTTAAGCCACAAGGCTCCACCCTGCTGGGCATTAAAAGAAAATCGGCACCTGCATACATCTGGTGCGATAGCTTTTCATTATACCCGATCCTTGAATTATAAAACCCAGCATAACCTTCAGCTAAATAAGTAAGCTGGTCTTCCACTCTTTTATCGCCACTGCCTAAAATTAAAAAGTTCATTTTTTTACCCAGTTGGCTTATAGCATCTGTTATTGCCTGTGGTAAAAGATCGGCGGCTTTTTCGCCTACCAGTCGGCCAATGAAAACAAACAGTGGCTGTTTAACATCCAGGTTAAAATCCTTACAAAGCTTTTTCTTGTTCAGCAATTTACCGGCTTCTGCATCTTCTGTTGAATAATTGTCCAGTATATAAGTATCTGTTTCCGGGTTCCATACAACTGTATCTATACCATTCAATATACCGCTCGATTTTGCCCTTTCCATCCTGAAGAGTTGCTCCAGGCCATTGGCTTCTTGTGTAAGCTCTTCCATATAACTGGGACTAACGGTAGTAACCCTGTCGGCACATTTTACCGCACACGCAAGTGGGTTGATAGTGTTGCTCCAGTCGAGCAAGCCCCAGTTCCAGGTATCCCAGGCGGGGATGTAATTGCTTTTATCCCATCCCATCCAGCCCTGGTATTGTGCGTTATGAATGGTAAGTACGGTTGGTACCGAAGCCAGGTGACGGTAATTGTAACAATTACGCATCATAAAAGGTATAAGGCCTGCATGATGATCATGCACATGTACGGCATCAGGCCTGTGTTCCCAATGTGACAGCCAATCTACTACCGCAATCTGAAATGCAGTAAAGCGTTCGGTATCGTCATCATATCCATATACCTGTTCCCTGTCAAGCAACCCATAAATATCAACACAGTAAAGATCGTAGTCCAGCTTATTGGTTTTTTCCTTGATGATGGTATAATCAAAATAACGATCACCCATCATAAAACTGCCTTTGTGTTCAACGTTCCATTCATTTTCGTACAAAAACTTTGTACGGTACATCGGTACTACCACTTTGGCAAAATGCCCGAGTTGCTGCTGGTATTTGGGAAGCGTGCCAACAACATCTGCAAGACCACCAACTTTGGCGTAAGGATAACATTCGGCACTAACATGTAGTATTTCCATTCAATCGTTTTATTGCTCTTCAATTTAGCAACAATTTTCATTGATAAACAATTTGAAACGAAATATTTTTCTCAATGATAATTTTATTCTATTTTCAACCACTTAAAAAACTAACGACATGCCAACAGAACAAAACGATTTAATAACACCGGTTGAAAGCCAATCAGTAAAGGAAACAAACTATGGCGCATTAGGCACTTTGGTTACGGTTTTCTTTTTCTGGGGATTTATTGCAGCGGGAAACAGTGTATTCATTCCTTTCTGTAAACATTATTTTCACCTGGATCAGTTTCAAAGCCAGTTAATTGATTTTGCATTTTACACTGCATATTATATAGGTGCCCTCCTTTTATTTGCCTATGGTGCTTTCGGAGGTAAAGACCTTGTGGGTAAATGGGGATATAAAAAGAGTATTGTTTATGGTTTGCTTTTTTCTGCCCTGGGCGCTGCAGCCATGATCATTGCAGTAAATGCAAACACATTTGCCGGCATGTTGGTTGGTCTTTTTATAGTTGCACTGGGATTTTCGCTACAGCAAACAGCAGCACAACCTTTTGCCATTTCATTGGGCGACCCTGCTACCGGTACCAGCCGTGTCAATCTTGGTGGTGGTATCAATTCATTTGGTACAACCATTGGCCCCATAGTAGTTGCCATTGCATTATTTGGCAGCACGGCTGCAATTACGGATGAGCAGATTGCAGCTTTAAGTCTTAGTAAAGTGATCATTCTTTATACTTGTGTAGGGGCTTTATTCATTGCTGCTGCTGCACTTTTTTATTTTTCAAAGAAAGTACCTGCAGGCATTTCACTGGATAAAGTGGAAAGTGGTTCCAAAGCTTTATACACGTTACTTATTATGACGGGTTTGCTGGTGATCATGTTCGTTCCTGTTTTCAGCAGTTATAAAACAGATCCGGCAACTTTATCGGATGCCGAAAAACATGCTCTGGAAGCGTATCGGCTTAAATGGCTGCTTGGTGCTTTGGCCATTGTAGTAATCGGCTTACTTACAGCAAATATGACCGCCAGGAAAAAACCAACCGGATGGGGTGCTATGCAGTACCCGCAGCTGGTTTTAGGTATGCTAGCTATTTTCGTTTATGTGGGTGTAGAAGTTGCTGTTGGCAGTAACCTGAGTGAATTGCTTAAACAACAGGATTTCGGTGGCTTCCAGTCATCTGAAGCGGCTCCATACATTTCTATGTACTGGGGAAGCTTAATGATTGGCCGCTGGGCCGGTGCGGTATCTGCATTTAAATTATCAGATCGCTCAAAACTTATATTACAGATCATTGTGCCGCTGGTGGCATTTGGTATCATTGTGGGTGTAAACACAGTTGCACAATATGATATGAAGCCGCTATATTATTATGTAGTGTGTGTGCTGATACAGATTGCTGCATTTTATATCAGTAAAAACAAGCCTGCAAGAACATTATTGATATTTAGTTTACTGGCTGTAGCAGCCATGATCATCGGCACCATGACAACCGGCACCATTGCCATTTACGCTTTTTTAAGCGGCGGCTTATTCTGCTCTATCATGTGGCCATGTATATTCACTTTATCAATTGCAGGCCTGGGCAAATACACAACAGAAGGATCTGCCTTTTTGATCATGATGATCTTAGGTGGCGGTATCATTCCACCTATACAGGGCAAACTGGCCGATGTAGTAGGCATTCACCAATCTTACTGGGTACCGGTTATCTGTTTTGCATACCTGGCATTTTTTGCCTTTACAGTAAAAGGGATCTTAAAAAGCCAGGGTATTGATTACGATGCGGCTGTGGAAGGTGGCGGACATTAATATTGAAGATCATCAGACATAATTATAATAACGATTGGCTATGGCACAAAAGAAAGATTTTGCAGTTGGTATTGACATTGGCGGCACCACCACCAAGTTTGGTATTGTAAACAATAAGGGTGAGATTATTGCCCAGGACAGGGTGCCCAGCAATGAACACGATGTAGTGGAAGATTTTATTGAAGACCTGGCTGCAAAGCTTAGCCCCATGATTGAAAAAGCCGGCGGCGCAGACCGTTTCATAGGAATTGGGATGGGAGCACCCAATGGGAACATTTATAGCGGCACTATTGAATATGCCCCCAACCTCAAATGGAAAGGCATTATACCCATAGCAGATCTTTTTGAAAAAAGATTCGGACTAAAAACAAAACTTACCAACGATGCCAATGCCGCTGCCATGGGCGAAATGATGTATGGTGCCTGCAAAGGCATGAAACATTTCATCACCATAACACTGGGCACCGGCGTTGGCAGTGGTATTGTTATAGACGGAAGAATAGTGGTAGGGCATGATGGCTTTGCTGGTGAACTGGGGCATACCATCATCAGGCCGGGCGGCCGCCTGCATAAAGGCACGGGCATGCATGGCAGCCTGGAGTCTTACGCCTCCGCAACAGGTGTAAGGGAAACGGCTATTGAAATGCTCACCGATTACCCCGAAGAAGCCAGTTTATTGCGTAACTATACTATCAATGAATTAACCAGCGAGTCGGTATATGAATGTGCTATGCAGGGCGATAATATTGCCAATAATATTTTTGAATTTACCGGGCAGATACTGGGCGAATCTTTAGCAAACTTTGTTATGTTCTCCTCACCGGAAGCTATTGTATTGTTTGGCGGACTAACCAAGGCTGGCAACCTGATACTGAACCCAACTAAAAAACACATGGAAGCAAACCTGCTGCCAATTTTCCAGAATAAGGTAAAGCTGATATTCAGTGAGCTGAAAGAATCGGATGCAGCTATTTTGGGAGCCAGTGCATTGATCTGGGATGTAGATTAGTCATTATTTTTGTTTGATCAGGAAAACGGCTGGCACGGGCCGCTCTACTCCTTTTTCACTAGGCTTAATAGTTTCTTTACCATTAACCAGCAGGCAACTGCTGCCGCCACCGTCTAAATTCAAAGCTTCTTGGCATCCAAGTTCTATCAACAGCCTAGCTTCCTGCTCTAATGTAGCGCCTTCTGCTATGCCCGGAAAGCGTCCCTGGATAGCCATAATGATCAGGTAACCATCCTTTGTGTAACCCATACACGTTCGGGGATGTTTATCGTTGATGGCTTTGCCGGTGAATTTCAGCTCTTCCTCATTGGTTATTTTTATTTTTCCGTTTTGTACCAATACAGGGCCTCCTCCTATCGCAGTTTTCATTTTCCATTTTTTTAGCGAGGCCGACATGGAATGTATACCTATTGATGTGGAATACAAATAATAATCAAGATCATGGGTTCTTACAGAATCTTTAAGCGCAGTTGTTTCCCATTGACTGGCATAGGGGAATTTTGAGGCAGAATCTGTATAAAGCCATGCCACATCCGCATTTCTTTTTTTATCAATCCCCAATGCGCTTCCAAGCGGATGCCTGTATTGAAAAGTATCCTTCCCTTTCATCGGTATTGAGTGATTATTATAACTAACCGTTTTCCCTTTCTTAATCACCACATTCAGATTCCGGTTTGTTTCAAAACTGAAAAAAGTACAGTTAACTACAACTAGAGGTTTATCATTCTTGTCAAAGAATTGCATTGGAGCCAACCTTCTTCCAAGCGTAGTATCGGTAGTAAAATCAAGCTTTTTATCTTCCAGCTTGGCTTTTACATAATATGCAATAAAAGGCTTCCCATCCAGAGAGTCTGATGTTTTAAACACCTGCACAGATGATGGCAATGGGCCAAAAGCCGTATCAACATTCACCCATTTTATCTGTGCAAATGAAGTGGTGTTTATTAAAAAACAAACAGCCAGTACTAAACCGGCTGTTACAGTTATTTTAAAGAATTTGCTATTCAGCATACCATTTTGAATTTAAAGAAACCCAAAACCACAAACCTGCCTGCCGGCAGGCAGGCTACAAACCTTTTTTCTCCATCCATTTGTTTTTTCCATAACCCGGTATTACATGCTTTTCGCTATGGTAAGATGAACGCACCAGCGGGCCACTTTCTACATAATCAAAACCGAGGTTGTAACCGATCTCCCTGTATTCGGCAAACTCGTCGGGGTGTACAAAACGTGCAACTGGTAAATGCTTTTTAGTTGGTTGAAGATATTGCCCGATTGTAACCACATCAACATGATTTGCTTTCAGGTCTTTTAAGGTCTGTATCACTTCGTCCCTTTCTTCGCCAAGGCCCAACATAATGCCGCTTTTGGTGCGCATGCCACCTTCTTTTAAGATCCTCAGCGTATCCAGGCTTTGCCCGTATTTGGCCTGTATTCGAACCTGGCGGGTAAGGCGCTCGGTGGTTTCAATATTATGGCTTACCACTTCGGGTGCCGCATCAATAACCCGCTGTATATTTTCTTTATTACCCTTAAAGTCAGGTATTAAAGTTTCCAATGTTGTTTGCGGGTTTAAAGCCTTCACAGCTTTAATAGTGTTATACCAGATAATGCTGCCACCATCCTTCAGCTCGTCCCTGTCAACAGATGTTATTACAGCATGTTTTACTTTCATCAGGTTAATGGCTTCGGCCACACGTTGTGGCTCGTCCCAATCTACTTCCAGGGGTCGCCCTGTGGCTACATTACAAAAGCCGCAGCTGCGTGTGCAAATATTACCCAGTATCATAAAGGTTGCAGTACCTTCTCCCCAGCATTCACCCATATTGGGGCAATTTCCACTTTCGCAGATCGTATGCAGTTTGTGTGTGTCAACCAGGTTACGCACATGGCGGTACTCTTCTCCAATGGGCAACTTAACCCGCAGCCAGTTTGGTTTCTTTGGTTTCTGTTCTATTATTCCGTCAATTACGGGCAACTCTGTCATGAAATGAAATTCTAAATATGATAACTGATTTCAGCCTTATTTTCTTTTACCAAACATAAGGGTAAAGTAAGCCGAAAAGAAAAATTGTTTTTGTTTATTGTCAAACATCTGGGGTATCTTTTTGGTATAATACTCAGCTGCAACACCAACTTCTATTGCCGAAACCAGGTCGTTGTAGCGCCCGTAATCGAAACGCAAACCTGGTTTTACATAAAGGCCCGGTGTAAACTTTAAATGGTTCCAGCCCTTACCAAGGCCTGGCCCGCCGTAGTAAGGTCCGCTTCTGAAAAGCAGGCTGTCTTCCGATTCGTACCTGATAAAAGTGCGTTCACCATTCTTATCAACCTCTACTTCGTAGGGACGTAGTAAACCAAGACTTAACCCCCCGCCAATATTAGCGGTAATACTTACGCCGTTCTTATTGCTTTTATTACCAAGCAAAAATTGTTGCTGTACACCCAGTTTAATAGGATAAAAGAAATTGATCTTACCATAAATGATGGGCGAAGTAGACACGGCAGGATTGGGATTGCTTTGTTTCTCTTCTTTCTGATGTTTGCGTTCAGCAATTTCCAACTGAAAAAGAGTTGCTTTTTTTGGAGATTTGGAATACCCCTTTTCAAAGGAAATACCATATCCATCAGAGATCAGTTTAATACCAAATGCAAAATGCTTCTTATATGCAATAACTCCTTCTTCCTCTGCTTTTAATTTAGCGTTCAGTTTTTCCCGCTTTATTTCTTTGCGGGATTTACCGGAAGATTTTTTTTCTTGCTGGGCAAATGCAGCAAACGAAAGAACAAACAATGATGCCAGGATCAATAATCGCTTCATGTAAAATTTTTACTAACGTAAATTTATGCAAAAATACTATCTACTGACTAAAGATGATACATTTGCACTAAGAACCGCTGCATTTGAACAGGTAAATTCTTCATTATTTTAAAATTTAACAAATGACTGCATCTATTGTTTATAAAGGGCATTTAAGGTGCGAATGTACCCACCTACAAAGCGGTACTGTAATTGAAACTGACGCACCATCCGATAACCGTGGTAAAGGAGAGCGCTTTAGCCCTACAGATACGCTTTGTGTAGCGCTGGCCACCTGTGCTGTCACAACAATGGCCCTGAAGGCAAACGATATGGGGATTGACATTGCAGGTACCGCCATTGCGGTTACCAAACACATGCTTAGTGAGCCCCGCAGAATTGGCAGAATTGATGTCAGCCTTAGCTTTCCGGGATCTTTACAACTGGAGGAAAAAGATCGCACTATTTTGCAAAGAGTAGGCGATAATTGCCCGGTTGTAAAAAGCCTGCACCCCGACCTGGATGTGAGGATTGAATATAATTGGTAAGTCTCTCTTTTTACCAAATGCTTGAAAACAAATCACTGGCTTCGTAACAACTTATTTCCAACGCTACAATCCAGGCAGCGTTTTTTGTTGCAGTATTCATTCTTCAGTTGTATCAAAGCCTGCGAATCAAAAGCCCTTTTATTTTCGACCTGTAATAATTCAAAACCTTTGGTAATGCTGTTCTTTTCTGCTTTAATATCTTCAAGCCATTGTAAGGCCTTGTCTTTGTAAACGGTTTCCTGGTGATAATGCCCGTAGGCAAACAGAATTGGCACTATTGTATTAATGAGAATATTATCAATCATCTGTTCACCCAGTTTTTTCTTTTTAAAAGCCGAAACCTCGTCAAATACGTAATGATAATGCCAGTAATCGTTGGCAGTTACCTGTAGTAATTGCCTTATGCTTTTTACATCCTTTGCTTCCTTTATTTTGGAAAACAGGTGCAGGCTACTATGCACCAGCATGGCCAGTTGTGCCAGTCTTATCGTAGGAAAATTTGAAGGCCGCATTCTTAAAAAGATCAGCGAACCTTCTGTCTTTTGCAGGCTGTATTTCTTTTGCAGAAACCGGTATTCTTTCTGTAGAAGAATGGGATAATCTTCTGTAAAAACCTCTTCCAGTAAACCTGCCTGGCCAAATAATAAAGCTTCCAGCTGATGTATCTGGTCTTTATGTTTTGCCAGGATATTGATCGGTACCGATTGAGCAACCCGCTCAAAAACAGTACTATTGAGCTTTACACCAAAATTCTTTGCCAGCAGGCACCAGAAAATCTCTTCCCAATGATTATTCTTCTTTTGCAGCAGTTCAAAAATGGATTGCGTTCTTTGCTCAAGCCTTTCAACCAGCAGCCGCTCTTTCCAGCTTTGCCAGGTAAGATTGTTTACCAGGTTTATATTTTTTTCACAAGCAATAAAATTATTGGCGTTGATCAATTCTTGATACTTGCTCAATAAAAGTTTAGAAACCTTATCATGCAATACCAGGGTTGAGCAGGATAAATTCAGCTCAACATCATGCTGCCACACTACATGCAGTATCACGTTCTTATAATTTTTGTCGCCGCTGTGTTTATGATTTTTCCAGTCGGATGTGTTGATGTGAATCTCAATGCTGCCTGCCCAGGTAGTTTGATCGATCTTGATCTTGGCATCTATAAAATCGGGGCCCTGGTTGCTGTTGAGGTTGCCTGGATGCATGATCTGCAAGGCTTCTCCTTCTTCTGTAAACAGATCGTTTCGGTTAAAATATTGAAATTGCCAGATGTACTGCAGTAATCTTTCTGTCATAGGGCTGACGTTTTACTACAACTAATATACAAAGAATATAAAATATTACAAACTCTGCAGGGCCTGTACTACCCTGCTTACCGGAAGCCCCATTACATTGTAGAAATCTCCATGAATGTTTTTAATACCCACAACTCCTATCCATTCCTGTATAGCGTAAGCACCGGCTTTATCGTACGGTTTATAATTGTCTACGTAAAATTCAATTTGATTCAGACTAAGCTCATGAAATTGTACTTCTGTTTTTTCAGCAAAAGCAAGTTCTTGCCCGTTGTTTAAAATAACTACACCTGTAATTACTTCATGTTGTTTACCTGAAAGCGATGAAAGTATGTTTACAGCATCTTCCCTGTTTGTAGGTTTACCAATAATACGGCCATCCAGCACAACAATGGTGTCTGCAGCAAGTATGGGTATTGATCCTGCAACTGTACCCTGAATTGCCAGCGCCTTATTTCGGGCAATATGCATGGCGATCTTTTCAGTAGAAAGATCTGCAGGATACGATTCATCCGTTTCCTTTACTATGATCTCAAACGGTACTTCGGCCCATTCCAGCAGTTGTTTACGCCTGGGCGATTGAGAAGCTAAAATGATTTTTTGCATAAGCTCATTAAAGGACTATGAATAAATTTTAAAAAAGATCATCGATAAAAGCCCGGCCAGCATCACCAGCTTTATTACCGTGCTCAGCTGGTGATAGTCTTTGGGAACCTGCGCCTGGTAAAGCTTGCGCAGTATCCATACAAGTGGCGCTATGATAAGTACAATGCTGTATGCAGCGCTCCAGTACCAGCCCAGTTGCCATACGTAGATCTGTACAATGCTGATCATACCAATTAACACCACCAGCCACACAGCCACAAAAACCTTGGCTGCCGGTATGCCCCAGGTAATGGGAATGGTTTTGCAGCCGTATTTGCGGTCGCCTTCCATATCTTCCATATCTTTTACAACTTCACGTATCAGTGAAATAACAAAGGCAAATCCCACATATAAGAAGCTGATACGCATGAAGCGTCGTAATGTAGCAGGCCACTCTTCAGTTGGTTCGCAACCTGAGCAAACCAGCGTTCGGTAATAACATATAAAACAAACAAAAATTACCCAGGCAGTGAGCAGCGAAATCAGGACATTACCAACTAATAGTTTCTTCTTTAAACTGATGCTGTAGGCAAATAATAACAAAACGCATAAGGCATTTGAAAATCCAAGCCAGAATACGGGAGTTTGCGAATCAATATAAAATCCAATAAATATTGCTGTCACGGAAAATGCAATGTGCATTACAATTACCCAACGTCTTTTTATGAGCTTATCTACAATCTTTTTTTCCGGTTTATTTATTTCGTCAATATTGCGGTCGAAATAATCATTAATGATGTTACCGGCTGCAGCAATTAGCAAGGAAGAGATGATAAGCAAAAGGTAATGCTGCAGCTTAAAAGTACTGTATATCCAAATATCATCGCCACTGTAAAGTGGAATCACTGAAAAATAAAACAGCACCTGCGTTACAGCAATCATAACCAGGTTAGGTAAACGTACCAGCCTTAAAAAAGCATTGAGTAGTTTCATTAAAAAAATGTGAAGGCGAAAATAAGCATTGATGCTGTAAAAAACGGATTTACTTGGAAGCAACGGTTGTATCCAGATCCCAGTGGCCATTTAGTTTCAATACCTTTTCAATTACATCCCGGGCGCAGCCCTTACCACCTGCCACGGGCGAAATGTAGTGAGATATCTGTTTTATTTCCGCCACAGCATCTGCAGGGCAACAGGGCAAGCCGGTTAGTTGCATGGGCACATAATCAGGTATATCATCACCCATAAACAAAACCTCATCCCAGTTAAGGTTATTTTCAGCTACATATTCAATTAGCTTTTCTTTCTTATTATCTATTTTTAAAAAACAATCTTTTACTCCCAGCCTGTACAGCCTGTCCTTTACTGCATCTGATGTACCGCCGGAAATAATGACCACCCGGTATCCTTTTTTTACAGCCAGCTGCAAGGCATACCCGTCTTTAATATTCATGAGCCTGGCCATCTGCCCATCGTTAAGTATTAGCAGGGAGCCTTCGGTAAGCACACCGTCAACATCAAACACAAAGGTTTTTATGGCCTTAAATTTTTCTAAAACATTCATGGTATTGATTGGATGATTAGCTGATCAGGAGATATAATGATGACCGAAACAATTGTATTTAATCATCAAATCATTTAATTTCCAGATCATCAAATTACTTCTGGTTATCCCTCCACTCATATACCCAGCTGCTCTGTATCATTTCCAGGTGCCCTTCATTGCTGCCTTCAGGCTTGCCCTCAAAACCAGGTATTTCCAGCACCCATTTATGCAGGTCGGTAAAGCGTATGCGGTAGATCTTGCTTTCGGTAAACTCATCGCCAAAACGTTCGTATAGTTTCATGGCAATATCTTCGTAATCGCTCCAGTTGATGGGTGGTTCAAAGGTCATAATTAATTGATTTGATGATTTGGTAATTTGGTGATGTTGTGATGACTTAGACTGTTTTTAAAATTTGCTGTCAATCTTCAAATCAGCTAATCAACACATCATCCAATTAGATTATTCGCCCAAAAACTGTGTCTGGTCAGGCAAAGTAACAGTAATATTTCCTGTACCGTCCTGCAATACACATTGGCAACCCAGGCGTGAGTTTAACCTGGGATTTACCGCCCGGTCGATGAAATCTTCTTCCTTGTCGCTTAATTCTTCCAGGAACTGCTCACCCTGCTCAACATAAATATGGCAGGTACTGCAGGCACATACACCCCCGCAGTTATGATGCAGTTCAATATCATTCTTTAATGCTACTTCTAAAATAGACTGGTCAGGTTCAATACCCGATAAAGTAATTGGTTCTAGGCCTTTCTGTTCAAACCTGAATGTTATATCATACATAATCCTGCAAATTTCGGGTTGCAAACCTACTTTAAATTACCAAATAGGGAAAATATAAGTTGGCTTCCATATCTTTTAAGTTTGAAATGTTAAAAGCTTTTACTACTTTTCGCTTTTAACAGCAAGTACATAACGCATGAATTTTAAGAAGCAAATTTTACTGAATCAGGCCCTGTTTTTTACAGTTGTATTACTGGTTTCCTGTGGAGGCAATAAAAAGAAAGAAGAACCCAAGCCAGAAAAAGGCCGTATTACTACCGAAGTTAAAAAAGGCCCTGCCACAAAAACCCAGCGCCCGCCCATCATCAATATTGTAGATACACTCTCAGCAAAAATGACAGTGGCTTACTGCAGCGACAGTGCAGCCAGTTTTGAACGCATTGGTTTAAAACTGGGCAAAATTTATGGAACAACACTGGCTGAATATGTAAAAAAGAACAGCCTTAAAACAACCGGCGCCCCCATGGCCTGGTATAAAAAACAAAATGCACCTTTCTTTTTTGAGGCCGGCATACCGGTAAACAAAGCAGGAGCAAAAGCGGTGAAAGGAGTACAGATACGACAGCTTACTGCAGGAAAGGCATTAATAGTACATTTTTACGGGCCATTTGAACTGTTGCCCCAGGGCTACGACGCTGTAAAGGAATGGATGAAGGAAAATAAGAAAACGCCTGCAGGCACCAGCTACGAGATCTATGTAACGGACCCGATCGATAAGAATGGTAAACCTGTTGATCCGTATAAGATACAAACCGACCTGGTATTTCCCATCAAATAGGCATTAGGCCTGAATAATACTATCTGTAAGTTTAATATAGATGTATTTTAGTTTTGGATGATCTGAAAGTATACGCAGGTGCTTATCTATGGTAAAAATATCATTGCGTACCGCCGGCCCGGTTTGCACAGCTGCCGGTGAATAGCTTTGAACCCGTGCTGCAGTTTCCAGTATCAGTGGTGCCAGTAAAGCAAAATCAACCCCTTCTTTTTTACAAAAATCCTCCGCCAGTGCATATAAATGATTGGTAAAATTACTTACCACCACAGCCGCCACATGCAGCTTTAGCCTTTGCTCATCATTGGCCTTGCTTACATTACTCGATAATGTTGCGGCAAAGTCGGCTATAAGCGTGGTTGTTTCCTCGGTATTCCCATCAACCAGCAATGGAATATCATGTGCGTATTGCATTTCCTTACGCAGGCTCTGCAAAGGATACAATACACCATAATTAACAGACACATTTTGCAGAACAACTTTTGAAACAGAACCTGCCGTATGAACGATAAGCTTATTACCCAGGCTAAAGTTTTTATTCAGATCAAATAAAGCGGTATCTGCCACCGCTACCAGGTAAAGCTCGGCCTGTTTATTTGTTTCACCTTCATAATCCGCATGCTCACTGCCCAGCTCTTCTGCCAGCAATTTTGCATGTTGGGCATTGCGGCTTATTACCTGCAAAACCTGGTGGCCATTTTGTTTACATAGCCGCCCCAATACAGAAGCCACATTGCCCGAACCAATAATTACAACCTGCATAACATAACTTTACATGAAATATGAAACTGACACAAAGGTTAGCAATAGGCTACATACAAACAAAATTTAAATTGTTGAGCGCCCTATCCAAAAGAAAAGCCGCAGAAAAAGCCTTTGTGGTGTTTGGTACCCCTTTCATGAAATCGGTAAGCAAAGCGCCAGTAAAAAATGCGGAGCTTATCCATTTCCATCTTAACCAGAAAAAGATGAACGGCTACCGGTGGAACCATCCACAGGAAAGGAAAGTACTGGTCTTACATGGCTTTGGTTCGGCTGCCCACAAATTTGAAGACTACGCTACCCTGCTGGTGGCCGAAGGTTTTGAAGTACTGGCATTTGATGCACCTGCCCATGGCAACAGCGAAGGCGATACTACTAATGCCATTGAGTACAGCGAAATGATAAAAGAAGTGCTGGAAAAGTTTGGCCCGATAGAAAACTTTATAGCTCATTCTTTTGGCGGCATTTCATTAAGCCTGGCATTGGAGCAAGTGCCGCATACCCAAAATACAAAGATCGTTTTTATTGCTCCCGCTACTGAAACCACCTCGGCTGTTGATGGCGCATTTAAAATGCTGAAATTAAAAAACGAAAAAGTACGCAGCGAATTTGAAAAGATCATTTTTGAAATAAGCGGCAAAGAAACTGCCTGGTTCTCTATACGCCGTGCCATGCAGCATATTAAAGCTTCGGTGCTTTGGGTGCATGATGAAGACGACGATATTACGCCCTGGGCCGACGCGTTAAAAGTAAAAGAAGATAACCATCCAAATATACAATTCATCCTCACAAAAGGGCTTGGTCACCGCAAAATCTATCACGATGAAAGCGTAAAAAAGCAGGTGATCAGTTTCCTGAAAAAGCGTTAAAATATTTCCGCCCTTCAGAAGATTTATTTTGATTTTTCAATTTTAAAGTAATATTGCAGTTGAAGCTGCCATAATTTAAATGGCAGTTTTCAGTTAAACGGAACAGTAACGGCCAGGAACCAGTTGAGCAGCAAAGCCCTCTGAAAACGAATACCGGCGCCGTTTCACAAAAAACACAAGAACTAAAACATGGCTAAAAATCTGTTAATCGTGGAGTCCCCGGCAAAGGCCAAAACTATTGAAGCGATACTGGGAAAAGACTTTGAAGTGAAGAGTTGCTTCGGTCATATACGCGACCTGGTGAAGAATGATATGGGCATTGATGTGAACAATAATTTCAATCCTACATATATAGTACCACCCGAAAAAAGTAAAGTGGTAAGTGAATTAAAAAGCCTGGCTAAAAAAAGTGAAGAAGTATGGCTGGCATCGGATGAGGACCGTGAAGGAGAAAGTATCAGTTGGCACCTGGCAGAAGTGCTGGGATTGAATCCCAAAACAACCAAACGCATTGTATTCCACGAGATCACCAAACCGGCAATTCAAAAAGCAGTACAAAACCCACGTACCATTGATATGAACCTGGTAGATGCGCAGCAGGCTCGCCGTGTAGTGGATCGTATTGTAGGTTTTGAACTAAGCCCCGTACTCTGGCGCAAAATAGGCATGAGTGGAGGCCTGAGCGCAGGCCGTGTACAAAGTGTGGCAGTTAAATTAATTGTAGAAAAAGAAAGAGAGATAAACCAGTTTACCCCGGTAAGCAGTTTTAAACTGGAAGCCATACTGGCTGCAACCGATCTTAATAACAGAACGGTTTCTTTTAAAGCCGAAGGGGCCAAATGCAATAATGAAGCGGATGCAGAGAAATTTTTGCAAAGCTGCATAGGTGCCGATTATACAGTAAGAGATATACAGGTACGCCCCGGCAAACGTACACCGGCAGCACCTTTTACCACCAGTACCCTGCAACAGGAAGCCAGCCGCAAGCTGGGTTATGGCGTTAGTAAAACCATGTTGCTGGCACAAAAGCTTTACGAAAGCGGTAAGATCACCTACATGCGTACCGATAGCGTAAGCCTGGGCGAAACCGCCATGGACGCCATCAAAGCCGAGATCAGCAGTAGCTTTGGAGATAATTATTTACAGGTACGCAAATACAAGAACAAGAACGAAAGCGCACAGGAAGCGCATGAAGCCATACGCCCTACCTACATGGAAGTAAAGAATGTAGGCGATCCGGATCTGCAGCGTTTGTATGAACTGATCTGGAAGCGAACCATCGCATCGCAAATGGCAGATGCTGAACTGGAGAACACCACTGCTAAAATAAATATCAGCACCAATAACCAGGAGCTTACTGCCAGCGGACAGGTAATTAAATTTGATGGCTTTTTAAAAGTATATTTAGAAAGTACTGATGAAGATGAAGAAGACAATGGCGATGAAAGCCGCCTGCCCAACCTGACTGTTGGCCAGCAGCTGGCATTTGAAAAAATGACCGCTACCGAACGCTTTACCAAACATGCAGCCCGCTACACAGAAGCCTCGCTGGTAAAGAAACTGGAAGAACTGGGCATCGGCCGCCCCAGTACCTACGCTCCTACCATCTCTACCATCATCAAAAGAAATTATGTAGAAAAGAAAGATAAGGAAGGTGTAAAAAGAGATTTCCGGGTGCTGCGTTTACAGAATGATGAAGTAAGAAAAATAACCGACCAGGAAAATACCGGCGCCGAAAAATCAAAACTATTCCCTACCGACCTGGGTTTGGTGGTTACCGATTTTTTAAGCCAGCATTTTAATAAGGTAATGGATTATTCCTTTACCGCCAGCATTGAAAAAGAGTTTGACGAAATTGCCGATGGCAAAATGAAGTGGAATAAAATGGTGGGTGATTTTTACACACCTTTTCACGAAGGGGTAGAACATACGCTGGAAAATGCAGAACGTGCCGTAGGCGAAAGAGCCCTGGGCAACGATACTGAAACCGGCAAACCCATTATTGCCCGTATGGGCCGCTACGGCCCCATGGTACAGATTGGCGTGGCCGAAGGCGATGAAAAGCCCAAGTTTGCCAAACTGAAACCAAGCCAGAGTATTGAAACCATTACCGTGGAAGAGGCACTGGAGCTGTTTAAACTGGGTGCGCCGCTGGGCGAATATGAAGGACAGGAGATATCCGTAAACATCGGCCGCTTTGGACCTTACATAAAATTTGGCGAGCAGTTCATCAGCATACCCCGTGGCGAAGAGCCATCCAGTGTAACCATGGAACGTGCCATCGAGATCATCAAGGCCAAGCAGTTTGAAGATGCACCCGTAGGCTTTTACGAAGAGAAACCCATCACCAAGGGCAAGGGACGTTTTGGCCCCTTCATCAAATGGAATGACATGTTCATTAATGTGCCTGCCCGCTACGATTTCGAGAACCTTACCCAGGCCGACCTGAACCAGCTGATAGAAGCCAAACTGGTAAAAGAAGCCAACCGCTTTATACAGCAATGGCCCGAAGAAAAGATAGCTTTGGAGAATGGCCGCTGGGGCCCCGAAGTGGTGTACAACAAAAAACGCCTTCGCCTGCCCAAGGGCAAATACACAGCCGAAGCCTTAGCCACCATTAGCCTGGATGAAGTAAAGGATATGATACTGGCACAGGACCCCAAGGCTTTTGATAAAAAGAAAGCACCTGCAAAGAAAAAAGCAGCAGTTAAAAAAGCAGTTAAAAAGAAATAGCAACGGTTGAGTCATCCGCCGCTGCAGATGGCTCAACCCAACTTATACAGGCGGGCATTTCCCTTGTGCCGCCCGCTTAAACTAATCCTGATTACTGATGATATCATTAGCCATTGAACTGACCGAGGAGGATTATTTTAAGTTTTATTATTACACCGTATGGATGGCCCCCGGCAAAAAAGCTGCAATAATAAAAAGCAGGGTAAAAACTTTTTTGCTTTTTGTATTAGCCTGTACCTTGATACAATTTTCAGCCGCACCAAACAACTTCAACCTGTTCTTCTTTTACAGCATTTTAGTATTGGCAGCTATTTATGTACTGCCACTATTTAATATTGAAAGCAGTTGCCGAAAGCAAGCACATGCATTTTCTACTGATCCTTTAAATGCGAATTTCTTTGCAAAATCAGATATGATCATTTCCGAAACCGGCATATTTGATAAAGCCAGCCATGCAGAAGTAAATTACAGGTGGAATGGTATCATTAAAAAAGTTGAAACCGCAGACCATTTTCTTTTGTACGTCAGCGGCAACCAGGCCATCATCATCCCTAAAAGAGTTATCAGGTCTGATGCTGAAAGAACAGCTTTACGTGAACTTTTTGGAAAGCATATTTCATTCAGTGCAGAGGTAGGGCATTTGCTGAAAGAGTGATTGGAACTACAAGAAAGAATGATTTTTGGGGACAAGCATTTATACTTGATTGGGCTGAAGCAGCTACACTCCATTCACCAGTAGAACTTGGGATTGCTTTATCTGAGCGAAGATTAAATTTATTTGGTCTGTGAATCACGCAATGGAAAAAACACGAATATCAGGTTAGTTTGGTTTCATCGACTATTTTTTCTTTCTTATTAATTTCCTTTTAGTTTTTCCTGATAAAGAATATTGCAAATCATCAACATTTATTTTCTTGTCGATTCTTTTCTCTGCTGCTTGAACCTTATTTTTAAAAAATTGTTCTAAAGGCGTTCGTTCGGGTGTTTTAAATGCAAGATAAAAGTTTAGTTTAAATAAAGTCGAAACCTTCAAAGGGGCCATAGTTATCTCAGCGAAAACATCGTCAATTAAATTCTTATTCCCTTTGATATCTATATCAATTAATAAAAAATATAACACAAATAATTTATACTGATTTGAGGCTGCTTTTACCCTTAATTCCTTTATTTTGTTTTCGATTATCAAAGAAAAATTTGCATGCCCAATTCCATCATAAAACATAACCTGCGCTAAAACCGGTACGATTCTAGATAATAGGTTTAAAAGCTCTTCTCCGAAGAGAATATCAGTATTTAAATCTTCACCATCGCTACCTTTTAGGTTTTCCTTCTCTGCCATTTCTTTAAATTGGTCAATTAGGTAAAAACCAAATCTACAATATGAATCAAGCAGATAACTAAAAATATCGTAAATCAATCCGGAATCAGTTATTGAATCTGAATTCTTAAAAACTCTAGCAAGTATCGCCAAATATTTTTCAACTACTTCTACATTCAAAGCGCTTATTTCTAACTCTTTTTTAACATGAACATCAGAGTCGATATATAAGTCGTCGTGATTATCGTAAATCTTATCTCGATCATCATCAGACAATGCTTTCGTCGTAAGCATTTTTCTAACTTCCTCCTCAAATCCGTGTACAGTATCTATTTTTTTATTTAGCAACTTATCCATATCTTCCATATACGAACTATGAAAAGTTTCAAGCGCCATTTTTGTCTTGAAAAATATTTGGTTCAGGAATTCTTTATCTGCTCGATTAAAGCCACTATATATTTCTAACTCATTCTTAAAATCGAGATAAGCATTATTTGAGGCCACTAATGACTTTCTGAACTCGTCATTCTCTTTCATATAATAGGCTAAAAAATATTCAAAAATTCCATTTAATCTAAAGGTGAAATTCCCATCATGTTTCTTTTTGAAAAAGCCTGACTCATGCAAAAAATTAAAAATTTCTGTGCTACTAACTACAATACGAGGATTTCGCAACTTATAGCTTTGAATGATGTTTATTATCTCGCTGTCTGATGCCGAATATTCTTTATCTCTATGTTCGGAATACAAACCAAAAGCTATTTGTGAACATAATGTTTTGTATTGTTCAAACTTTACTTCATTTTTCTCAAAGATAAAACGCTTTTTTTGTAGCATCTCGTCAACACAGGAATCCAGAATACTAAACAAATTTTTTGTGTAGTCATCATTTCCTTTTTTGTAAATAAGAATTATCAAAGAAATAGTCCAAAAATTTGCTGGCAACTGTAATTGTTTGCATAACTGTGTCACTTTTTCAATTATTATATCATGTTCTTCAATCTTAATGTTAGGCAATTTCCGTGCATAGTTTCTTATTTCTGTTCGGCCTAATTTTTTAAAAAATATTTTTGAATATTCTAAATGATCTAATTCTTCAGCAAAAATTCTGGAGGTGAGGTATTCAGAGCAAGCAATGAATCTTATATTCCTATTTTCCGACAAAAAGCTAATGACTTTCTCATGAATGGGTGATGCGGTATCAATATTGTCAATTAGGAAAACTAAATTTTCATCTTGAACCATTTTTTCAGCTTCCTTTCGATTTATTGAATAATAAGAAGTCAACAACCTAATAACGTTAAATTCTTCAGTACCAGCTTCAAGATGCTTGTAATCGATAAAAACTGGAATTTTTGCCAAATCAACATAATCATGTAAGAAGTCAAGTAATATTTTTTTTAACAAAGAGGTTTTTCCACACTTATCTTTGCCAAAAATTAAATAGTTGCCATTGCTTACTTTTAGTTCTTCATAGGAGATTTTGTAAGTTACATCGGAAATTGTACTTTGCTCATCTGAACTTTTACTTAAGTGCGGTTCTGTAAATTTATCTAAAAAACTACTTTTTTCATCCTCATTGTATTCCAAAAGCAACTGGTTAGCCTGTTTTAATTCTAGATAATATAAGTTTAAAATTTTCTTTCTTAAAACATTTAAATTGAATCGTTCTTGGCTACTTGGAATTGGGACAATCACATCTTCGAGCTTTGCGAAAACATCTTCCGATTTAATGTAGTGGTATCTTTGAATTTTTAAATTGTCGCAGTCGGATAAGTTTGCTTCTATCACAGAAAATCCCTGATTTCCTCCGTCATAGCACAATGAAGCTTTCGTTGTATTACAATATATTCCATTATTGTTTTTAAATTTTGTTTCAACATATTCCTTATGCACATGGCCAGTTAATAATACATTGAAATTAGAATGGATTAAATCCTGAATTGTAAAGGAAAGAGTTTCTTTATAAAAATTAAGAGGATGATGCTGCATTATTATTTTAAATTCACAATTTTGGATACGAGAAATAGCGTCCTCTAATTTATCTGGCAAAAAAAGTAATTGGTTTTTGTCGTCTCTATCAGCTGAAAACCAAGAACTATTTAAAGTAACTATACCCACCTTTTTATCTCCTACTCTTCTTTCATAAACTGAAATAAGATTCTCAATGATATCAGTATCTTCTACCTCCAAATTATTTACATAGTCAAAATAATTTTGTGATGAAACAAGCGAAGCGTTTCGATCGTTACTTTCTTTTTTGTACCAATTTTCTAGGTATTCTCTGTCAATTGTTGATTTGTTTTCAAATTCCGTAATAATTGCTTTTACAATTTTGTTCCTGTCTATATCATGATTTCCCTCACAAATAAAGAGTTGTTTTTCATTAATCTTAAAATGCTTCAATAAAGGTGCAAATAGGTAATTATGGGCCTCTATAAAGTGAGTCGGATTGGATCCTGAAAACACCAAATCTCCTGAAAAAAAAATAAAATCAACATTTTCCACGTTAGCGAGGCATCTCATTAATGAGGCCTGAATTTTATTTTGATCATAAATATTTTTTGGTTTATAATGAAGATCTCCAATATGCAATATTCTCATGGCTGTGCTTTTAAATTGAAGTTATTGAAATATACATGATATTTAATAAAAATTTATTCCCCAAATGACCCCGCAGATGCCTTTTCAATTCTCCCGGCTGGTTTGCAATTCCTTATTTCACCACTTTACCATCAAAACAAACTCATTACAAAGCAACAGGTACATAAAACTCAATAACATGTACAGCTTACAAACAAACAGGTACACGATACAGCAAAACAGGTAAGCGTTACAAAGTAACAGGTACATAAAACTCGAAAACACCTACCCAAAATAAAGAAACAGGTACATCATCTTAAGAAACATCTACCTGTTACAAAGAAACAGGTACCTGATACAAAGAAACATGAACCTCAAATAAAGGAATGGGTACATCATATAAAGAAACAGGTACTGCTAACTAAAAAATAGGTATATAATCTAAATATATTAGTACTATATTTTAATACTATCTCTCTAAATACAGCTTCTAAATTCTGCATTATCTACATACAGTAAAGCTTTTAAGCAAAATAATTCAAAAATTACCACCTTGAGGTATTGCATATTTTATAAATACTATTTATTTTAGCATTTCATAAATTACCTAACAATTTAAAACGTATCATTATGGGAAGATTAAAAAGATCATCCAAGGTTTACGAAAAAGCTTTCAGGCGCATGGCCGCCGTACAAAGCATTGATGCCAACTTTGACCTGGGCAACGGCCTGGTGGCCAAAGATTACCAGCTGGCCATTACCGATGTTAAAACCGCGATGGACAATTACAACACGCTGTTAAGCACGGTAGATGAAAAGCTGAACATTTTAAAAGAATCCGAGAAGGTTCTTAAGAACTGGAACGAGCGGATCCTTAATGGTGTTGCCAGCAAGTTCGGTAAGGACAGCAACGAGTACGAGCAGGCCGGCGGTGTTCGTAAAAGCGAACGCAAAAGGCCCAAAAAGAAAGCGGTTACTAATGCGTAAAATGTAGCATTGCAAAGGTACCCAAGGCCGGCATTAATGCCGGCCTTTTTCAGATAAATGTATACTCAGCACACACTCCCACTGGCGTCCAGTGTTCCAACCCAAATCATTAAATAAAAAGGAAATCACTCCGGGATCACTGGTACCTCTTTAATTCTACCGGACTGTGTCCAGATTCAACTGCCTGAATTACTAAATGCTTGTTGTCTTTCCCATAAATACCGTCTGCAGGGTATGATAATGTATCATGCACCTGGTAATTTTGAAAGGCATAAAACAAACCATAAGTTAAACACATGAAACACTTCTTTCCCCTGCTCATTTTACTGTCATTAGCTACTTACTTAACAGCACAAAACATAACCGATTGGAAAAAAGAGAAACTGAAAGGCAAAGTAAAATCCTTTACCCTGCTTGAAAATTACCGCTACAAGAAAGATGATAAGTTTACCGAATGGGGAATATTGTACAACAAAAAATATGCGTTCGACAATACAGGCCGCTACACAGAGTACACAGAGCTTACTGCAAAAGGCGACCTATCATACAAGATCAAATATGTTTACAATGCAAAGGAGAAAATAGCGACTATCAGCTATTTTGATAAAGACGAAAAACCTACCATTAAAAAAATATGGACTTACAATAACAGCGGCCAGCTGGTACAGATGCAGGAATATACAAAGGACAACAAAGCTGACTGGCGCTACATTTACACCTACAATACCAATGGCAACCGGGTAATGCAGGAAAGCTACAAGCCCGATAGTACGCTTTACAGCAAAACCACCTATACCTTTGATGACAAGGGAAATGAAACCGGTTACCTGTTACAAACAAAAGGCTATGCCAACAGTGGCGAGAAGTATGCCTGGGATGATAAAGGAAACAAAACAGAATTACAAATGCTAAATGGTAAAAACGAGGTTAGTTTTCGCACCGTAAGCATATACGATGCCAATGGCAATGTAATTGAAGAACAGCGGTATAAAGGCCTGGAAACAAAGCTGAGCTATAAAACAACCTTTACATATGAATATGATGCTAAGGGCAACTGGATAAAGCGAACGCAATATACCATGGACGGAATAGAGTTCGATATTGCGGAAAGAAAGATCGTGTATTATTAAGCGAAAACAAAGGGTTGATAATTATTTGTTTTTACCACCAACTAACAATTTACTTCGCATAATCGCCAGAGCGTATAACCAATGCCAACTCCGCCAGCCGGCGGAATTGGCTATTTTACATAGCCGTAAACCATACCTGGCAAGCCAACCAGCTTACCTAAAACAAAAAGCAACTATTTTTGTTAAGGCAGTACAACCCAATTAAATAATCAATGATCACAGCATATAATTTTATCGGCTCCTGGCAACTGTTTCCCGAAAAAGGAACTTATGAATCGGGGCACAGGCCCAAATCGGGCATTTACAAAATAGAAGCATCTGAAAGCAAGAAAGAGATCAGCATCAGTACCAACTGGGTTACACTGGAGAACCAGGCATTTGCCACGGCTTATTCAATTATTGTTGATGGTGAAACACATGCGTTCACTGATACTGATGTGGCCGACGAAGTAAGATCGGTTTTCATCAACAGTATCTGTTTTGAAAGCTTTTTTTACCGTAACAATGAACTGGTGCTGGAAGTTATTCACCAGCTTTTACCGAATGGCTATTTAAGCGTTACGCAAAAAGGCAGTACAGCAGAACAGCAGCCTTATATCAATACTGAAATTTATCATAAGCAACTGAGTGTAATGCCCTACAGCACCAGCGTAAGCGGCGCTGTCATCAAACCCACAGAAGAAGGGGTGATCAGGCACAAGGCCCTGAGTGCCATGGAAGAGCAGACCAATATGCAGCTGGACCAGATACGGAAGCAAATAGAACTACTGGTCCTGCAGGCACAGGAAATTCAGATGCGCAAGGAACTAAGCATGATCATTTACAATGCCAAACTCAGCTTTACACCTGTGATCGGCAATATTTACTACCTGTACGAAAAGCACGACGATACACATATGGTAAGCATGATAAGCCCGAAAGAATGGGGCGGCACGGGTCCTTTTAAGAAACTGGTGGCACAGGTAAAATTGCTGGCCGATCACACCTGGGTGGAAATATAGTGATGATAAATTATCACTTGCTCCGGTGTTGGCATGGTTGTTAAAGGTGCTAATGTCTCCCCGCTTCACAACATTATTTTCCTATATTTGAAAATCCAAAACGTCATTCATGAAACAAGTCCGGCACCTGCTGTTATTATCACTTATTTTTTTCAGTTGCCAGAAAGAACTCAGCAATGAAAACTTTGGTCCAACAGGCCCTTCATCGCTGGTACCTACACTTACCACAACAGCAGTAACCTCTGTAACCAACAGCACTGCCGCATCTGGCGGCAATATCAGCAGTGATGGTGGTGCAACGGTAACCGCCCGTGGCGTTTGCTGGGGCACAGCCAGCAGCCCTACCATAGCAGGTAATCATACAACCGACGGTACCGGAACGGGAGCATTTACCAGTTCTGTAACAGCGCTTACCGCAAACACAGTTTATTATATACGTGCCTATGCAAGCAACAGTGCAGGCACAGCCTATGGTAACGAGATCAGTTTTACAAGCACCAATACTACCACAGCTTTACCAACGGTAACAACGGCATCGGTGAGCGCCATCACCACCTTTACTGCAACCGGTGGCGGCATCGTAACAGCAGATGGCGGAGCCCCCATAACGGTACGTGGCACCTGCTGGAGTACCAGCCCCAACCCGGTTGCCACCGGCAATCACACAACGGATGGTGCAGGAATAGGAACCTTCTCCGGCTTTATAAACGGGCTTACAGCAGGCACTACCTATCATGTACGGGCTTATGCCACCAATAGTGTAGGTACTGCGTATGGAGGAGATTCGGTGTTTACAACTACTTCATTGCCATCATCAGCTGATGTTTATGTGGCCGGGTACGAATCTAACGGAACTGTAACAGTTGCTAAATTATGGAAGAACGGATCGGCAACCTCATTAACCGACGGTACAAAAAATGCTGAAGCTAACTCAGTTTTCGTTAATGGTACGGATGTATATGTTGCAGGATGGGAAATGCTGGGCAGCAAAAAAGTAGCCAAATACTGGAAAAATTCAGTTGCTGTTAATTTAACCAACGGAACCAATAATGCAGAAGCCACACTGATCATTGTTGCAGGTACAGATATTTATGTTTCGGGCTATGAAGCAGGGGTAAGTAGTATAACACAGGCTAAGTATTGGAAAAACGGTACTGCCGTAAATCTTGCTGCCAATGCAACCGAAATTTCAACGGCCAAATCAATTGCGGTAAGCGGTACCGATGTATACGTCGCCGTTTCTGTTCATGATCCTTTTCCTGCCCCATCAGCCCTCATTATAAAGAATGGTATTGTAACTGATCTGTCTGCAGGATTTATTGCCAGTGCCAGCAATGCTGTTTTTATACAGGGTTCAGATATTTATGTTGCCGGCAGGCACGGTTTTTACAAGGCAACTTACTGGAAAAATAACCTGGTCACTAACCTGCCTTCTACCGAAACCAATACAGAAACTGCAGCATTCGGCCTGTGTATTTCGGGCACCGATATATACGTTTGCGGTTTTGAAAAAACATCGCTCAGTTTTGGGAATATTGAAGTTGCCAAATACTGGAAAAATGGTGTGGCAACCAACCTCACCAATGAAGTATTTCACGCAAGCGCAGACGCCATCACTGTAGCTGGTTCCGATGTGTACGCCGCCGGATACGAGGAGAATGCCGCTGGCAATGGCGTAGCAAAATACTGGAAGAACGGAACTGCAGTGAGTTTAACAAATGGCTCAAATGATGCCGGCGCCTACGCAATAGTTGTAAAATAAAAATGCTGTTTGTTCATTTGTGCTAAAACCTATAGAATCAGCTATGTTTATTCCATTAAAATACGGACTTGAAAGAACACCCATAGGGTTTGGTGAATATTTGATAAGATGTCCGCATTGTGAATCACATCAATGGGCCGAAATTTTAATATCCAGTGTTTATTCTCACATTTACTATATCCCGTTGTATCCAAATGATAAAGATGCCATGGTTGTTTGTAAAAAATGTGGTTTAAAAAGATATGGCGTACCAATCGATTCCAACTTGGTAAATAATTACGCAGAAGTAAGAAAATTGTATAAACACAAACCCATTACTTATCTCGGAATTTCAATTATTGCTTTGCCCTTTTTTATCTGGGGAATACTGCTGCTGATCAATGTATTTGGTCACGAATAATATCTTTATCGGCAGATTGTTTTATCATACTTACTAAGTGCTGCTTTTCCAGTTAGTTTATTTTACCACAGCCTGTGGAAAATATTAACTTCTTGTTTTCCGTTCAATTTCCGACATTCATAAAAATTAAATCAAGATTTGAAAGAGAACAGGGAAATAGCAGCTTTACTGCATCTGATTGATGACCCCGATGAATTTGTGTACAGCACCGTCAGCGATAAGATCATTTCATTTGGCAAAGACATCATACCCAACCTGGAAAGCCTTTGGGAGCATACCGGCAATGAAGAGATACAGGAACGGATCGAACTATTGATACACCGCCTGCATTTTCGTGATCTTACGGATGAGTTTACCGGATGGGCTTCCAGGGATGCCGACCTCCTGGAAGGTGCACAGCTGGTGGCCCGCTATCATTACCCCGAAATGGATACCACCCAGGTATACCAGGAAATAGAAAAACTGCGCCGCAATACCTGGCTGGAGCTAAACAATTACCTCACCCCCATTGAACAGATCAATATTGTTACCAGCATCTTTTATAATTATTACAAACAAAAGGGTGTTGAGTTTGCCTATAACAATCCCGATGATTACCTCATCAACAAAACGCTTGACAGTAAAAAAGGAAACGCCCTAAGCAATGGCATCATTTATATTGCCCTGTGCGAATTGCTGGATATTCCGGTGAAGGCCGTAAATATTCCCAGGCAGTTCATACTGGCTTATTTTGATCCGCAGTACGACCTGCTGAACCCGGCCGGCCATCCTTCGGAGAAGATCAATTTCTTTATTGACCCGCTGAACGGGCAAATGTACAGTCACCAGGATGTAGAAGCTTATTTTAAACGTATCTCTGTTCCGCCAGTTCCTTCTTATTTCAGGCAACTGAGTAACAGGCGTATCATCCAGTTCCTGCTGGAGGAATTAAGCAAATGTTTTGACAACGAACGCAACCGCTACAAAATGGAAGAACTGCTCTTCCTGGCAAATTTATTAGAATCATGATCTATCATGTAGTTACTGAAGCCAACTGGCAAAAAGCGCAGCAGCTGGGCTTTTACGAGGCTGAATCGCTGGCGCTGGAAGGTTTTATACATACAAGCAAGGCCGAACAGGTTGCAGGCGTGCTGGAACGGTATTACAAAAACCAGAATAACCTGTTGCTGCTACATATTGAAGAAACCAGGTTAACAGCCCCACTGAAATATGAGCTGGCTCCATCAGTGAATGAAGAGTTCCCTCATATTTTTGGCCGGCTAAACCTGGATGCTGTTATTAAAGCAGAAAAACTATGATCAGCTGGAAAGATTTTGAGAAAGTAGATATCCGTACAGGAACCGTTCTGGAAGTACATGATTTCCCTGCGGCAAAAAAACCAGCCTATCAACTCACGATAGATTTTGGGGATCTGGGTATCAAAAGATCATCGGCACAAATAACCGTGCTGTATACCAAAGAAGAGATCATTGGCAAACAGGTAATTGCCGTAGTTAATTTTCCGGTAAAACAGATCGCCAACTTCTTCAGCGAATGCCTGGTGCTGGGCGTTTATAATGAGAACAAAGATGTAGTGCTGCTGCATCCTTCTTTGCCGGTTAAAAACGGAAGTAAGATTGGATGATGCTGGATGCTCGATGCTCGATGCTTGATACTGGATACCGGATACTGGATGCTGGATAGTGTTCAAAGATTTGAAAGCTTTTTAAATAATTATGAACCCATCCAGTAACTAGCGACCAGCATCCAGTTTCTGCTCTCACTCTCCGAACCGTACAAAATACGCTCCCAGTTTTTTAAAATTTGCTTTGTTTAATGTTAAGATATTATTGCGGCCCTGCTTGCGGCAAACGATGAGGCCACTGTCGGCAAGCAGTTTAATATGATGCGAACAGGTAGGCTGAGACAAGCCCGTTAAACCAACGGCATCGCAACACCTGATCTCTCCTTTCTGCGAAAGTTCCTGTATGATGGACATGCGGTAAGGATCTGCTACTGCAGCCATGGCCTTTTCGTAAAAACGTTGCTCAGTTTTCATACTTCAGTTTTCTAACTTGTTCAAAGAAATTATATTTTGAGCAAAGCATCAAAAGAAATTCATGTAAATTGTCTACTGAAATGGATATTGAAACTGCATATTATCTATCGCCGGTGGGCATACTTGAAATACAAGGCAATACAGATCTGATCTCAGCTGTTTTATTTGTAAACTCCTGGAAGGGTACAAAACTGGTTGAAGATGAGCTGAATTTTGCAGCGCCAGTATCAGCAGCAATAAAAAACTGCATGCAGCAACTGGATGAATACTTTGCAGGAACCCGTACGGTGTTTACCATGGAAATGATACAGGCCGGTACAGATTTTCAGCAATCAGTATGGAAAGAGTTATGTAATATTCCTTATGGCCGCACCATCAGTTATCTTGAATTAAGCAAAAGGATCGGAAATGTAAAAGCCATCCGTGCAGTGGGTACTGCCAATGGTAACAACAGTATCAGCATTATTGTTCCCTGTCACCGGGTTATTGGCGCCAATGGCAGCCTGGTTGGTTATGGGGGCGACCTGTGGCGCAAAAAATGGCTGCTGGATCATGAGGCAAAGAACGCCCATGGCATTCAAACCTTATTTTAGATCTACGCTTCCAAAAGATAATGGTAAAAGCGAATGGGCTTTTGCTATCACAACCACTGTTCCATCCTGTCCGCTTAAAATTAAACGTATCGTTTGTTTAACACGCTCCTCATACTCTACCAGGCTTTGCCTGCACATACCACAGGGAGAAATAGGATGATTACTTACCCCATGTATATTATGATAACTGATAGCCATTGTTTCGATGGGAATACCGGGATATAAGGTAGCTACAGATCCCAGTAATACCCTTTCGGCACAAATACTTACAGGGTAAGAGGCATTTTCCTGGTTGGTGCCTGTAACTATTTCACCATTTGCCAGCCTTGCTACAGCACCTACATGAAAATTTGAATAAGGTGCATAAGCAGCTGCCGTAACTTTCCTGGCTTCATTCAATAACCAGGCATCCTGCTCACTAAGGTCGGCAACAGAATCGAACACTTCGTAAGAAAAATGATAGTCTTCTTGCTTCATAGTTTAAAATTAATATCAGATAAAAAATCCTCCCTGCACCAAGCAGAGAGGATGTATTATGACTTAAAGTTAATTTTAAAAAACCAGAACCAGCAAATTATTTGATCCAGCGGAAAAGGCGGTTCCAGCGTGGGCCATTTTCGTAACTGAACCAGATGAGCGATGCTTTACCAACCACATGATCTTCGGGCACAAAACCCCAGTAGCGGCTATCCAGCGAGTGGTGTCTGTTATCTCCCATCATCCAATAATAATCCATTTTAAATGTATAACTGGTAGCTGCTACGCCATTAATAAAATATTTGCCGCCCCTGTTCTCAAACTTATTGCCTTCATACACTTCTATACAACGTTGGTAACGTATTACATTATCAGCAGTTAATGGTATAGTAGCATTTTTCTTTGGTATCCAAAGCGGCCCGAAATTATCTATTGACCAGTTCTTACCTGTTGAGTCTGCATAATATGGAAACAGGTTGCCTTCTGGTTTGGCAATAAAATCTGTAAGGCCATAATCTTTAGGCAGTTTCACACTGTTTTTTTCTTCGTTGGTGATATTTACCTGTAATACATTTGGGATACCGGTAGATACAACATCCCCTTGCGACAAACGTACCTGGTATCCCAGATCTGCAGGCGAATCTTCATTAAGTATCACGCCCGCAGGTGCATGTAATAAATAGAATCTTTCCGACTTGGGAAAATAGTCTTCTGGTTTACCATTTACCATCAGCTTACCATTAATGATCTGTAGGGTATCACCGGCAATGCCCACGCAACGTTTTATAAAATTCTCTCTTTTATCAACCGGTCTGGTAATAATGTATTTACCGTAAGTGTTCCAAACTTCTTCTCTTCCAAATCTTCTGATGGCATCATAATAAGTTTGTTGCGACCCAAATTCCTGTTGTCCATCAACAATTGGGTCATTAATAAGTGTATCATTTGCCGGAAAATTAAATACCACCGCATCATTCCTTTTAACCGGGCTGGGAAACCACCTGGTATAAGGAATATGTATCCATTCTACATAAGATTTAATATTCAGGAACGGAATGGTATGATGCATGAAAGGCATAGCCAGTGGTGTATTGGGTATCCTGGGCCCGTAGGTTGATTTACTTACAAACAGAAAATCATTAACCAGTAATGTCTTTTCTTCTGAAGGAGTTGGAATAGTATAGGCTTCAAAAACAAATGTGCGTATTAATGTAGCTGCCACAACAGCAAATACTGCCGCATCTATCCATTCCCTGGCACCGGATTTTTTGTAGTTCCTTACCACAGCAATACCTGCATATCTTTCATTGGCAGAATAGCCCAGGTAAGGGAAATAAATAAAAGGCACAAAAACCGTTGCCGCATGATGCCAGAAATTAAAACGACCAAAATGCTCTACAAATTTGATGCATATCCAGATAGTGATGAACTGGCCTGCAATAGGTATTAACTGTAAGAAAAACCAGTATTTCTTCAACTCCATTTTTTGTACCATACACCAGGTATTGTACAGGGGTACCAAAGCCTTCCAGGGAGTGATGCCTGCTTTTTTAAACATACCATACAATCCAATATGCCATCCAATTGCTCCAATAATAAAAACGATCCAACCAATCATGTGTTAAATTTTAGAAGTGCCAAAAATACCATAATAAACCGTTTGACGATGTTTTGGCTGAATAATGTTTTAAAATGTTTAACAGAAGGCACGCAATAGTCCTTAAATCTCTTTTTATATTATGCAGTACCCAGTATGGCATTGATGCAGTCGCTCACTTCGGCTGCCCGGTTCATGATCATAAAATGTCCGGCGTTTTTTATGGTATAATCTGCTTTGATGTTTTTTATGGGAAACATGTAATCATTATCGCCGTGGATATGATAAATATGGGGATGCTGCCAGTCGTTCTTCCAGTTGATGGCCTGGTGTACCGCCCAGTTGGTATAAGGCAGATCGGCCTTTCGTCTTAAAGCATATACCAGGCTCTTTTCCTCTTCCGACTGTATGCCCAGCATTTTATTCTGTATGGGTTGTGTAAGTTTTGTTGATCTGAGCGGAATGATCTTATGAAGTTTTAACGTTGCAACCGTTCTCATCCACCAGGGTAATTCTTTGGAAGACTTGATGCTGGAAATGATAATGATCTTACTTACGGGTATTTGTTTGGCAATTTCTGTGCAAATCATACCTCCGAATGAAAGCCCCATCAGTATTGGCTCCTTCTCCGTAATACCGGCACGCATTCTTTGAGCATAATGCTCAATGGTTTCACCAGATTCCGGCATCAGCCAGGGAATTACCTGTAAGGCATAGCCATTCACTTTCAGTTTAGCAAAAGCCCTTTCATCTGCTCCCAGGCCACTGATACAATAAATTGTCTTCATAGAGCAATGTATTATTTCCTGGGCAAAACATAACTTTCAACATCTTCCAGTGTGATCTTTTTGCCTGATAAGATGATCAGCCTCTCAACCACATTTCTCAGCTCACGTATATTACCTGTCCAGTTGTAATTTTTAAGCGCTTCCATGGCAGCAGCATCCACTTCTTTTTTAGGTTGCCCATACTCGTTTGCGATAATATCCAGGAAATGTTCAACCAGCGAGGGCACATCTTCCCTGCGTTCGTTCAAAGAAGGAACATGAATGATGATAACGCCCAGGCGGTGATACAGATCAAGCCTGAAATTCTTTTCATCTACTTCTTTCAGCAGATCCTTATTGGTGGCTGCTATTACCCGCACATCCACCGATATATCCTTATCTGCTCCCACACGGGTTATCTTGCCTTCCTGCAGAGCACGCAATACCTTGGCCTGTGCATTCAGGCTCATATCGCCGATCTCATCTAAAAACAAAGTGCCGCCACTGGCAGTTTCAAACTTGCCAATACGTTGTTTAATGGCCGATGTAAAAGAACCTTTTTCGTGTCCGAATAGTTCGCTCTCTATCAGTTCTGCCGGTATGGCTGCACAGTTCACTTCTACCATAGGGCCTGTGCTGCGGTTGCTTTTTTCATGTATCCAGCGGGCTACCAGTTCTTTACCAGCCCCATTTTCACCTGTAATTAAAACCCTGGCATCGGTAGGCGCCACTTTTTCAATGGTGTCTTTTATTTTCTGTAAAGGGCCGCTCTCACCAACCATCTCTAGCGACTTGCCTACTTTGCGTTTCAGCACCTTGGTTTCAGTTACCAGGCTTTGTTTATCCAACGCATTGCGCAGGGTAATAAGCAACCGGTTAAGATCCGGCGGCTTGCTGATATAATCAAAAGCGCCTTTTTTAACAGCTTCCACGGCAGTATCTACGTTGCCATGCCCGCTGATCATGATCACAGGAACATCGGGATTAACCTGTTTCGACCTATCCAGGAATTCAATGCCGTCAAGCTTGGGCATTTTAATATCACAAAGCACCACATCGTAAGCTTTCTCTGAGAATTTTTTCAGCCCTTCTTCGCCATCTACTGCCTCATCAATTTTGTAGCCTTCGTAACTCAGTATCTCGGTAAGGGTTTTGCGGATCGACTTTTCGTCGTCAATTATTAAAATATTAGCCATTGTTTTCTTTTTTACTGAAACTAGTACAATTCTTTAACTCAAAAATAGCACATTATGAACGTTTATCTCGCTATAAAATGTTCAAAAAAAATGCAGTTGCTTTCACAACTGCATTTTTAAAATTTTTACAACAAGTTAGTTTTTCAGCTTGGTTATCAATTCATCTAAAAAGCCATCGTAGGTTTTCAAAATCCTGCCTATAGGGTCAAACTGCTCATCAGCACTGTAAGGCGTACGTGGCGAACCGGATGCTTCTGAAATAAATTTTATCTTATAGGTTAAAGGCTCATCGGTAGCCTGTTTTACAATAACCCGCATGCGAACGGTATTGGCGGCAAAAGGCTTGCCTACCCAAGCAGTACGCAGGTAACCCGATTTTTCATCGTTCATTTCAAGTACATCAAACTTACCCAGAACAGTGGCTACAATTATTTTCCAGGCTTCATCCTTCGACCTGTCCTGTTTTACATTCAACACAAGTTCTTTATTGGCAATATCCGACTCAATGGACGAAGTGTAAGACTCATCTGCCTGCAATTTAAAATAGTCTGATTTAGGGGGTGCTCCCTGCCCTTTCTTTTTGCAATAGGTACGGGATTCCTGTATGAAACCTTCTGCTTTCACTTCTACCGTTAAACATTCATTCAATGGTACAGACAGCTGGTGCGAACCTGAACCCATCTCTACTCCATTCACATATATCTTGGCCGTTTGCGGCGACGATGTGATGGCAATAGAAGCAGGCAATAAAGATTCATCTTGTTTTAATTGGATATTATCCACTTTCGGAGGATCGTCATATCCTCTTTTGTTACAGTAAGTTCTTATCTCACTCATGTAACCCTCTTCCTTTACTTCTACGGTTACGCAGTCTTTTTTTCCTACAGAAACAGTATAACTCCCTGTTCCTTTTATACGGCCATCTACATAAATTCTTGCGGTAGACGGAGTTGCAATAATATTCACTTTTTGAGCAAATACAGATTGCGTGATGGTAAGCAGAAATACGAAACCAAAAACAATGGCTTTAAAGGCTGATTTTTTGATCATAAGCTTAGGTTTTGAAATGATGGGTAAAAGTTAGTTTTGTTTACGCTTAAATATATATCTATTTCTCCAAAAGTAAAACTAGAATTATTCATTTAAATTACAGAAACAACCCGATTACAGCAGGTGATTTCACCCTATCTTAAATTATCAGCCCGGTTTCGCTTTACTATAGGTGAAGTATGGCCGAAAACCGGGCTTTACAAGGCATACATTATAAAAAACAACAGCTTTAACATTTCTTTTATATGGATAATGATCCTGCCTGCATCCAACGGAAAAAAAATATGGGACTGCTTAATTTATGGATCACATTACCCTTTGTATTATTATCCTGTAATGAACACAAGCGTACATCAGATGATGTAAGAACAGATAAGAAAATAGCTGCTGCCATTAACCCTTACAAACAAATAAATGCTATTCCCTTGCCCGAAGGATTTGAAAGAGCAAATGCGGATCCTGGCTCATTTACTGCATATCTCAGAAATATTGATCTTAAAGAGCAGACAACGGTTTATTTATTTAATGGCCAGCCAAAGCGTAATCAATCTGCGCAATATGCATTGCTGAATATTTCGGTTGGCAATACCGATCTGCAACAATGTGCTGACGCAGTAATGCGACTGAGGGCAGAATATCTATACAACCAAAAGCAGTTTCAGCAAATCGTTTTCCGGGACAACGGCAACACGGTGTATGCATTTAATACTCCTTATACCCGTGAGCATTTTAACAGTTACCTTACCAGGGTCTTCGGCATGTGCGGTTCGGCTTCTTTGGCCAAACAATTAAAGCGGGTAAGTAACTTTGCCGATATGCAACCCGGCGATGTATTGATACGGGGTGGTTTTCCGGGCCATGCAGTGATCGTAATGGATGTTGCAGTGAACCGGGCAGGCAAAAAAATATACCTGCTTGCGCAAAGTTATATGCCGGCGCAGGATATACATGTACTTAAAAACCCGGCTAGTGAAAATCTTTCGCCCTGGTATGAAGTGAATGACGATGTTGTTATTCATACACCCGAATACACATTTACGCAACACGAACTGATGCAATGGTGATCAATTTCACCTTTACAGCACGATCATTTTTTTGAATTCTTATTAATTGCCTTTACTTTTGCCGTCCGGTTTCGGGATGTAGCGCAGCCCGGTAGCGCACACGTCTGGGGGGCGTGGGGTCGCAAGTTCGAATCTTGTCATCCCGACTTCACAGGACAAGCTGGAATTATTTCCACTTGTCCTGTTTTTATTTTCGCTA
>Ga0209023_10000261_pt1 | contig 88295 bp, 77 predicted proteins | sample LakOneMetagenome_FD_187468 | JGI IMG/M metagenome (GOLD analysis project Ga0209023, IMG submission 187468) | Freshwater and sediment microbial communities from Lake Erie, Canada (SPAdes) (version 2) | ecosystem: Environmental > Aquatic > Freshwater > Lentic | place: Lake Erie, Canada... | reverse complement strand
GTCCTCGAAGACGCAGTGCATTGGTGATTACTGAGACCGAGCTAAGACTCATGGCGAGAGCGGCAATCATGGGCGACAGCAGCTGTCCAGTGAAGGGATAGAGCACCCCAGCTGCCAGTGGAACTCCGAGCGCGTTGTAGACAAAGGCAAAGCCGAGGTTTTGCCACATGTTTCGCACTGCCTGTACAGAGATGGAGCGAGCCACTGCAATGCCGCGTAGGTCTCCCTTCACGAGGGTGATGTGGGCACTGTTGATAGCCACATCCGTCCCCGTACCCATGGCTACACCGACATTTGCTTTGGCGAGCGCCGGCGCATCATTGATGCCGTCGCCAGCCATTGCGACAACCCGCCCCGCCTTCTGCAACTTATCTACCAAAGCTAGCTTGTCTTGAGGCTTTACTTCGCCATGGAACTCGTCTATCCCGAGTTTTGCGGCAACCGAGCGCGCCGTCGTGATTCCATCGCCAGTAGCCATCACGACAGTAATCCCATCGTTACGAAGACTTGTCAGTGCCTCCATCGTTGTTGCCTTGATAGGGTCGGATACCGCCAGGATTCCCACGAGCGTGCCGCCCTCGGCCAAATACATTACGCTGGCGCCCTCGGCTCTTAAACTCTCGGCATGTCCTGTGAGGCCGGCCCAAGCTACGCCCAAAGACTCCATCAGTGCCGTATTTCCGAGAGCAACACGTTTTCCGTCTACGACACCTGTCACCCCGATACCACTTGCAGACTCAAAGGACTCAGGCTTCGAGAGCGAAATCCCTCTGCTCTTCGCCTCAGCTACGATAGCGTGGGCTAGCGGATGTTCGCTGCCTTGGTCGAGGCTGGCGGCAAGCTGCAGGACGTACTCATCGTCATTTCCTGGGGCTGCGACAACGGTGTTAAACGTCGGCTTCCCTTCCGTTAGCGTTCCCGTCTTGTCTACAATGAGGGTATCCACTTTTCGAAGGTCTTCGATAGCCGCAGCATCGCGGAAGAGAACTCCCTGCGTTGCCGCACGGCCGGTCGCAGCCATGATGGACATCGGGGTGGCCAAGCCGAGCGCGCATGGGCAGGCAATAATGAGCACTGCTACCGCATTGACGAATCCAAAAACCCAGCTTGGTTCGGGACCAAACAGCCCCCAGACCACAAAGGTCAAAACCGCGATTGCGGCCACGACGACAACGAAATATCCAGCTACCGAGTCAGCCAGGCGCTGCATTGGTGCGCGTGAACGCTGAGCCTGCGAAACCATCTGGACAATCTGCGACAGCATCGTTTCTGACCCGACCTTCTCCGCGGTCATAACAAGGCTTCCGCTTGTGTTGATAGTTGCGCCTATCAGCCGGTCGCCAGGTCTTTTCGTTACGGGCACGGGTTCGCCTGTCAGCATCGACTCGTCAACCGCGCTCTCCCCTTCCAACACGACTCCGTCTACCGGCACCTTCTCGCCTGGACGAACCCTAAGGGAATCCCCAACGTGCACATGAGTGAGTGGTACATCTTTCTCGCTTCCGTCCGAAGCGATTCGCCTTGCAGTCTTGGGAGCCAAGCCCAGCAATGATTTGATGGCAGCAGACGTCTGCGAGCGCGCGCGCAGTTCGAGGATTTGGCCGAGCAGCGTCAGCGAAACGATTACTGCCGCCGCCTCGAAGTACACACCAATGCGACCGTGGCTCGCGAAACTAATTGGGAAAGCGCTTGGCGCCAAAGTAGCAACGACGCTGTAGCCATACGCAGCCATGACCCCTGAGCCAATGAGCGTCCACATATTCGGGCTCATGCGTATGAGGGATTGGAACCATCGCACAAAGAATGGCCAGCCTGCCCAGAGAACGACCGGTGTGCTTAGCGCTAACTCAATCCAGTTCTGTCCCGCTACGCCTGCCGGGAAAAGCATATGGCCGAACATTGCCAGTGCAAAGACAACTGCTGTCAGTGGTAGCGTCCACCAGAAGCGCCGGCGAAAGTCGACCAGCTCTGGATTTTCTTCATCTTCCAACGACGGGAGCTCAGGCTCTAACGCCATACCGCAAATCGGGCAATTTCCCGGCGCAGGCTGTCGAATCTCAGGATGCATCGGACAGATAAAAATTGTCCCTGCCGGTGCTTCCTGTAGGCGCACCTCGGCTGAGTTATCTGGGGCTAAATAGCTCTCTGGAGCGGCCCTGAACTTAACCATGCATTTTGCGCTGCAGAAGTGATATACCTCGCCCTTAAACGAAATCTCGCGCTCAGGGTTAGAACCAACTTTCATGCCACACACTGGGTCAGTGAACGGCTTCGGGTCTGCCGGTTGGTCGGGAAGGCGCGTGGATTCTTCGCCGTGCGAATGATGATGGCCGTGTCCCGCCATACGGTCGTGTGTAGCTTTACTCTCAGCCATGGTCGCCTCTCAATGTTCGTGATGTCGTCCGAAGCTGCAGCACTACTTACAAAATGTGCGGCAGAGTTGCGTATCTACGCGTGAAAGCTCATTCACAGTTCACTTTAGGCCTTCCAATAATAGGAAGGTCAAGCACGTTTACGCTGCCGGATATCGCAGAAATTTGCGGTATCCGGACAGTTAACACACTCACATGGCAGCTGGCGGCTGTTGCGCAGTCAGAACAGCCGCTGCAAACAACACAGCAAGTAAGACAATGCTTTCTACCTTTAGCGCAAACTTCACGCGCGCGATACCTTGCGCTGAGTTCCGCGCAAGGGCTAGTCCGAAAAATTTGTTGTACCCGCCCAGTAGCAACGCCACTGCAACTAGAGCGACCTTTACCAAAAGCGCCGTCGTGTAGAGGGTGCCGCCAAGAAGGTTGTCTACGGTGCCAACCCTGTGCCATGAGTTAAATAATCCCGTGGCAAAAATCGCGATGACTGCAACAGTGGCCGCTACCGACATCGCCTCGAGATATCCACCCATCCGATTCGAATCGTCTTGGAGCGCGTCGGCTCCCATCGCCTTCCAAGCTGAGACAAACACCAGGCCGGTCCATGCTCCCATAGCAGTTAGATGAACAACCTCAGCTGCAAAAGGAATAGTCCAGTAACCGTTCTCTCCTGCGTGGCCCATCGATGCGCGTACAAACGCAAAGACGCCTAATGCCGCAAGCACTGCCCACTCACGCCATGCGGCCGTTGAACGATAGGCGCGAATCGCGAGTGCGAGCGCTAGAGCACCAAGCGAAATATAGCCAGCTCGTCCAATACTCGTCATGGTCAACATCTGCCACACGAGGTCCTTAGCTTCGGCCAGGCTTACACCACCCATGACTGCAGCGGAAGCCCATAGGCCCGCGCAGCCTGCCAACACTCCTAGTGCTCCAGCAAAGATGTCAGCTGAACCTAACAGGTGTTCGGTGTCCGTTTTCGAGGCGCCCACAGCGGACATCCAGCGGCGCGCCAACCATGAACCTACAAGCCAAGCAAACGCAACGTTCAAGAAAATGGCTGACCCAACCTGCAGACCCAGGACACTATCCATTTATTTCACCGAGAATGAGAAGGTTCCCGTACGGCGGTGACCATCGTTGCCGGCGACGGCCCACTTAACGGTGTAAGTGCCGGTGGACAGTCCCTTGGTTTGGAGGCGCACGATTTTCGGGTTACCGACGTCGACCTTGGCCTTGTCGGTTGCGATGACCTTACCGTCCGTATAAGTCAACGTCACGGTGCTAAACGCCTGCTCGACCTTTTCGTTGAAGGTCAGGGTGATTTCGGCAGGAGCTGTCTCTAAGACCGCCCCTGGCGTCGGGTTCGAGGTACTGAGTTTCGCGTGCGCCATGACAAATGGGGCCGCAATGGTGGCTGCTGTAAAAACGCAGGCTGCTACGATTTTTTGAAGGGTTTTCATATTGCCTCTATGTAGGTGATTGGTTACTTGGCTTTACGGGAAGACCAGTGAACGTGCGTGATGACCCACTTGTCACCCTGCTTTTCCAATACGGCAGTCTCGGTGCCAAACGAGTGAACATCGGTCCCTTTGAACTTGCCTTTTGTTTCCGTTTCACGTGTGACGATGGCGATATTTCCCTCAACTCTTTCGTTCTGTCGCACGACCGTTTGACTTGTGGCCTTGGCAAACGCGATGTCGCCAGGAAGATGGTGACCAGCGTACTCATCGCGGGAGCGCTCGACGTAACCGGACTCGAAAATGTTGATGGTTGGGGAGAGGAAAACGGTTGCTGCGTCAGCCTTTCCGGCGGACAGTGCCGCATGAAACGCAGTTAACGTTTCAAGCGGCGTTGCTGCGAATGCCTGAAGCGATGCGGCCGAGATAGCAATGGCAAACAGTGTTTTACGCATAGATTTATAGGTTGGTAGTTGTAGGGGACGACCCGACAAGCTATTCATCGCTGACAGGCTTGTCGGCTCTTCGCTCAGCTGCAGCGTCTTATTTCTTCGCCGAAGATTTCTTCATTTCTGCCATGTGTGCCACTTCTTTCTTCTGCATCTCGACGAGCTTGTTTGCGAACTCTTTAACTTCGGCGTGCTCGAGCTTTGGTGCCGCGGTCTGCGCCATCTTGATTGCGCCTTTGTGGTGCTGACTCATCATGTCCACAAACATGCGGTCAAACTGCTCGCCCTTCGCCGACGTTAGCTTGTCGCCTGTCATTCCCTTCATCGACTCGGACATGCCTGGCATCTTCATGTTTACTGCATCTGGTTTGCCGGCATACCACTGCTCTTTCCAACCCTTGAGCTGCGCAATCTCTTTCTCCTGCTCGGCCATCATCTTCTTGGCCATACCCTTGAGGTGTTCGCTGGCAGAACGAGTTTCGACCAGGCTGGCCATGTGCATAGCCATCTGATGGTGCATCGCCATGGTGTCCAGGAACTGCAGTTCATACGGCGCCTTAGCCGCGTTCGGCGAGCTCTTGTGCATCGACTGCATGTTTGTCATGTCATGCCCAGCGGCACCGTGTGCGCCGCTTTGATGCTGAGGTGCCGCGTTAGCAGACAGCGCAATCACGGCGATTGCGGCTAGTGCGATTTTCGAGATTTTCATATTTACTCCTTGGTTGGTTGCAAAAGTACTCATCCGATTACATACACCTAGCGCCGATGCTGATTCAGACACAGACGCCTCCTACCTCCCTTACTTATTTTTGAAGCACCAACTGGGTCACCACCAAGCGCCCATCAAGCCTTTCAGCGACGAACTTAATCTTGTCGCCGGCCTTGAGCGTATCGAGTGCTGAAACGTCCTTTACACCGAATACCATGGTCATGCCGGACATACCAAGGTTCTCTAGTGGACCGTGTTTGATAGTCAAACGCCCGGTATCTTTATCGACTTTCTTGACTTCGCCTTCCGACAGTGCCAGTTCTTGACCTGCGACTGCCGCGGGTGCGGGAGCGTGATTTTCACGGTCGTGAGACTGCGCCATCGCATTATTGAAAGCGAGGAGAGCAACTATGGCGGCGACATTAGCAATGATTTTTGCGATTTTCATTCGATATCTCTTCTTTAATTTAGGTTTAGCAGCCCCATTTCGAACTGCCAGTTACAACGCTATTCACTGCGCTCAAACTCAGCCACTTCGCTCGAGGTCAATGCCCAGAATGGCCCGATGGCTTACGGACGTTAAATTCCACATTCTGAGCAGGCTTACCTGCAGGCATAGACTGCCCGCCGGCTGAGGTGTTCCTGGTGGCTTCCGGCGGGGCACCATTCCATTCATACGCCAGAGTTCCAGCAGGGTGCTTGTACCAACCCGGGTCGCTGTAATCGCCGCGCTTCTGTTCCTTACGAACCTTCATCACGGTGAACATCCCGCCCATCTCAACCCCACCGAATGGCCCTTGTCCACCCATCATCGGCAAAGTGTTCTCTGGCAGTGGCATTTCCATCTCACCCATCGCTCCACCTGTCGAGCCCATGGCCATGTAGTCCGGAATAATTGAGCTAATCTTCTTCGCGACGTCGCTCTGAGATACGCCAATCATGTTGGGAACGTCATGTCCCATTGCATTCATGGTGTGGTGAGATTTATGGCAGTGGAATGCCCAGTCGCCTAGGTCACTTGCGACAAACTCGATAGCGCGCATCTGACCCACGCCGACGTCGACAGTCACTTCTGGCCAACGCGATTCCGGTCGAGTCCAGCCGCCGTCCGTGCCAGTTACTTCGAATTCGTGGCCGTGCAGGTGAATCGGGTGATTGGTCATCGTCAAGTTGCCAAAACGAATGCGTACGCGCTCGCCCTGGCGCGCGACCATTGAATCAATTCCTGGAAACACTCGGCTGTTAAACGTAAATAAATTGAAGTTCAACATCGTCGATGTCTTTGGCACAAAGCTACCAGGCTCGATGTCATAGCTACCGAGGAGGAATACGTAGTCGCGGTCGACTTTCATGAAGTTGGGATTCTTCGGGTGGGTCACCCAGAACCCCATCATTCCCATGGCCATCTGGACCATTTCGTCCGCATGCGGGTGATACATGAAGGTGCCCGGGCGCTTTGCCTCAAATTCATAGACCATCGTCTTACCGGGCTGGATAGGTTTTTGCGTTAGGCCAGCTACGCCATCCATGCCGTTGGGCAAACGCTGACCGTGCCAGTGCACACTGGTATGCTCCGGGAGCCTATTCGTCACAAAAATCCGAACACGGTCGCCTTCAACAACTTCAATGGTTGGCCCCGGTGAAGCACCGTTGTAACCCCAGAGATTCGCTTTCATGCCCGGCGCAAATTCACGTACGACGGGCTCAGCAACCAAGTGAAATTCCTTAACCCCGTTGTTCATACGCCAAGGGAGCGACCAACCGTTGAGCGTCACCACTGGGTTGTATGGACGCCCATTCGGTGGTGGCGGTGGCACCTGTGTTGAAGCACTCTGCATGATTACTGCTTCTGGGAGGGATGCTGCGCCAACGCGGCTAACTACCCCGGCCCCGACCAAGGCTGCTGCACCGGTGAATAAATCTCTACGTGAAACCATTTCAACTCTCCCAATTAATGTTGTGCTGCTGGCGCAGAACTTGAACTTGCCGTCACTGCTTGCGAAACAGCCCCGCCGCCGCCATTGATAGCTGCTTGCATGTCGGTCTCTGCAATCCAAAAATCGCGCTGCGCTTCAATGGCGCCGTTCACGCTCATCACCTGGTCGCGCGCATCGGCCAGAAGCTCGAACACGCTGGCAAGCATGCCGTTGTAACGAAGAAGGACTTCGTCCGAAATTTGCTTTCTTAAAGGGACGACTTCATCGCGGTAGTGCTTGGCGACGTCGTAAGTAGTCCGGTACGCCGAATACGCTTCGCGCACTTCCGAGCGCGCTCTAATGGCAGTGTCAGCGGTACGGTTAAGAGACATCATGTAGGTAGCCTTGGCACGAGCCCGTCGTGCCCCGCCCCAGTCAAAAATGGGCAACTCCAGTGATATGTCGTAGCCATTTTCGCGAGGTGCGCCCGTTGTACTTTTATTGGCATATCCAGCGTCAAGGACATTGATGAAGCCCGTCGCGTTGGTCAGGCCCAACGACCGAGCAGTAGCGTCGACATCTCGTTTGGCAAACTGGATGTCGAGCCTCTGCTCCATCGCCATTGCCTCAAGCGCACCAGGCTCATTCGGCTTTTGCGGCAGGTCCGGCAAGCGGTCAGGAATTTTGAAGTTGATGTTCGAACCCCAGAGGCCGAGTAACCGCACCAGTTGTTCACGTGCAGCCGTCGCAGCATGGCGGGTACGGGCGTACTGCGTCGTTGCTTCGGCATAAAACGCCTGCTGGCGTGCCCTGTCCAGTTTGCTAGAGTTACCAACCTTCGCCTGCTCTTGCGCCAGTTGAGCTCCAGCCTCGGCTGAAATTACTACTTGGCTCATGAATTTCTCTGCCTGAGCAGCCGCTACAGCGTTGAAGTAAGCCCGGCGAGTTTCGCTAGCTAAGCGGACGGCTTCTGACGCTGCAACCAGCTTCGCTTGTTCAAACCGACCGCGTTCGATAGTGCTTCGAACTGGAAGAGTCAGGAGGCCAATCAAATCGAACATGACGCTACGTCCGATTTCAGTAGTGTCGACGCCCCGCATCTTGCTAAACGAGAAACCAGGGTTACGCAGCCGGCCGGCTTGAACGAAGTCGGCTTCCGATACGCCCAGCTCCGCCAGTGACGCCTGGAAGCCGCGATTGTTGAGCAGGGCAATCTGTACAGCGCTGTCCGGTGTCAGCGGCGACGACAACAACTTCGAGACTTCAGTAGTGCTAGTCTGCGCATCTTTGTCGTTGCGCTCTGCCGAGACTCCGAAGCCGGTCCGCGGTTTCGTCAACTTTGAGACGTCAGTTGCTCCGCCGTCGCTAGATAGCGTCGAGCACCCGGCCAAAACTGATATCGCTAGAAGGAGGCCAGAAGTCTTCAAAGCAGGTGTGATATTCAGAGGCCTCATTTCCTGGTTCCTTTTTCTTGAGGTTGCTGATGCTGCCCATGCGCAGCGTCATTCATTGCTCCACTCGCAGGTGCTGCGCTAGCCGCATTGGCTGGCTTCTTCGGCTGGCCCATCTGGTGCCCAGCATGCGAGCCGGGCTTTGGAGCTGGTGCCATCTGATGACCCGCATGCGGGTCGGGCTTTGGAGCTGGTGCCATCTGATGACCTGCGTGTGGGTCTGGCTTTGGAGTTGGCGCCATTTGATGACCGGTATGCACTGCAGCGGCAGGTTGGCCATTAGACGTCGCTGGAGAGGCTGTTGGAGCTGGCATTTGATGACCGGCATGGGACGCCTGGCCAGCGGGTGCAGCTGGTGTTGCGCGGCTCGGGCTAGCGCTTGGATTTGCACCTTGGGCCGGCATCGTGTGCCCAGCGTGGCCGCTAGCATCTTGCGGCGCCGGAGATTCGGCCCCATGAGCTTCCCCATGCATGCCCTCGCTTGCAACTGTAGCGTTAGCCTCTCGCCAAACTTTGTCAGGTGAGACGTTACTTTCCCTCACTGGGGTGTATGTCGACAAAACCGAGGTGTACGACGTTTGCGGAACTTGGGCAGCTGGGTCAGCGACCTTAAGAGAAACTGGAGGCTCGCTCGCAAAGGACACGAGCGAAGTTACGGCTGCCGCGGTAGCGGCAACAAAACGCTTTGAAAACATAGTTTTCCCAAAATCGAAAGTAGGCGCGCAGTAGTATTGCGCGACAAAAGCACAACGAAATACGAGCGAGTACGCGCGTCGTTGCTACCGAAAACGATTAAACGGCGAAGGGCCGGGGGGGACGTTCGAGACTGTCGGGGATGAATCCGCCGACAAATGTAGAGCCGAAGGTCTCATAGACCTCAGCGTTACTGAAGGAAGGTTTGAAGGTCAACAGCTGAGGGGGAGCGAAGGCCCCAACAGAGCAAGCAGCACAAGCACTGCACGACCCATGCTTGATGCTTGTGGACGTCTCGCTGCTCTGTTTGCTAGACGACGCCATCTCTGGGCAATGGTCATCCTGGCCGGACGGTTGGTCCATGCCTGCACCGTCAGAAATATCTGATACGTTACCGTGGTCCATTGCGCTGGCGACCATGCTCATACTCTGATGACTTGAACCGCACGCCCGCAGCACATTCGCTGCGAATGCCTGGAAAGGCATCACGGCGATTAGCAGCCATAGTACGTAGGTTTTCAGGGTTCGATTCATTGGTCGAAAGTGTAGCACGAGCTCTTTCACCGTCAGGGTGACACAAATCCAAGATACACCTTCCCACAACAGGAAGGTCAAGCGAAATCGCGCTGAACTTAACAAATAGTTGCGTCTGCCGCGCCCCGGCTCCGTGGCATTGTCAGATTTACAAAAAAGAGGCAATATCAATACGCTACGAAAATAGATGATTTTGCGCTACCACAACATTACGGTATTTACATGATGACCCTCATCCGACTCTGGTTTTCCCTGCTTCTGCTTGTATCGACGCAAGCTGGTGCTCAAGAGTCACAAGTCAGCCAGAACCTTCGCTCATGCGAGGCCGGGTATTCAAGCTGCGACATATCTTTATTGAACGCGTCTCAACTTGAACGGGTTCGTCAATCAACCCTCGCACGAAACTTCCGTTCTTGCGACAGTGGATACTCAAGCTGTGACTTGGCTCTGCTGACTGAACCTCAGCGAACACAGGTTCACAGCTCTGCCTTGGTAAGGAACTTTCGCAGCTGCGATAGCGGTTACAGCAGCTGTGACGAATCCTTACTAACGACAGCACAGCAGGCACAAGTCCTCAAATCCCAGCACAGCCGAAACTTTCGGAGCTGCGATAACGGATATTCATCCTGCGACCTAACATTGCTCACACAGCAGCAGCATGACAAAGTTAAACTCTCAGCCCTGGCTCGAAATTTCGCCAACTGCGATAGGGGGTACTCAGGGTGCGATACGGCGCTTTTGACTGCAGCACAGCGCGCACAAGTCGATGCGTCAGGTCGTACCCGCAATTTCCACAGCTGCAACAGCGGATACTCTGGATGCGATGCGAGCATCCTCACTGACGTCCAACGTACGACCGTCACGGAATCCGCATCACGCCGAAATGCGTACAACTGCCAGAAGGGGTACAGCAGCTGTATCCATACAGTCAGGACTTCGGAGTCACTATCGTCTGCGCCAGGACGTAGTTCAAGCTCGCCCCACGCCCGCACTCGCGACACCTACATTACAGATGGCCAACAGGCTTCTTTTGAAACGGCGAAGAGCGCGCCAACTAAACCTAAGGCGCCAACTGCCCTGGGCCCTGACGCAGTCGAAACAGTCGTGTTACCAGTCGCAGCCGGGCCGTCTTGCGCTGAGAATGGGTCCTGCTATGGCGACATCAGCTCAGCAACACTAAGGCCCAAGACGACACACGTTAGCGGGTACACACGTCGTGATGGAACGTACGTTCGCGGACACTACCGTAGCAAGTAATTGTAAACACGCGGCAGGCCTTGATACTGTCTGTTTACTTCTTATAGAAGTTACATCCCGGGCAAAGATGCCCCCTGCTTGCTAACGACAGCAAGCTCGCATCTCTGCCCGGCGGTGCGTGAATCGCCCGGGCATACCGGTTCGCGCAAATGCGCCGGTACTCCAGCCAGACTTCAAGCGAATTTGCTCGCTCCTACCTCACCTCTAGCTGCTGCCCAGTGTGCGCCCATGGTATCCCGCTTGACGCTCTTGTTCCTCGTCGACCGCGGGGTTTCGAGCCCTCTCCTCCGACGAAGTGGTATACGCAATGGTTTTATTCTTTTCTGTTCATCCGCTTGCTACCTTTCTGGGAAGAACATGCATCGCAACTGTCTTCCCACGGTAAAACACCTGACAGATGCGCTCTATCTAGGCCCTGGGCTCAGCTCGCACACGCGGTTGTGCCAGCTCATCAAGAATCGGACAGTCAGGGTGGGAGTCGCCATGGCAGTTCTTAGCCACGTGCTGCAGCTGGTCACGAATTGACTGCAGCTTCGCGATGTCATCATCGAGCTCGGCGATATATCGCTGAGCTAGTTCCTTCACGTCGGCACTTTGTCGGCTACGGTCCTGCCATAGGCTCAGTAAGGTCTTAATACGCTCGAGCGAGAAGCCCAGGTCACGAGAGCGTTTAATGAAGCGCAACGTTTGGACATCACCCTCGTTGTATTGACGATAGCCTGAATCAGTGCGATTTGCAGCAGTAATCAAGCCTATACTTTCATAGTACCGGACCATTTTTGCGGTCACTCCTGAGGCGTCAGCAGCTTGTCCAATGTTCACACCATTTTTCCTTTAGAAATGGTCCGCTCCTCCTAGGAAGCGGCGCGTTGTCCTTTGCTTAGGCGCCCCCGCACGAGACCGGGCGCTGCCTTGCCTACAATCTAGTGACGCCCTCGCCGCAAGGGAGTGACAGTTGTGACAGTCTGCCGCATTCGCAGCACGCGTATTAACCGACGGCGCCGAAGAGCGCACCAATGCCTGCGGTCACACCCATGGCAAGGGCGCTCCAGAATGTAACCCGCACGACGCCGGGTAAGATACGTGCGCCTCCTGTCTTCGACGCGAGTCCGCCAAGGATTGCCAGCGATACAAGCGCAGCTACCGCTACGGATGGAATCAAAATCGCTGTGGGTGTGACCACAGCAACCCCAAGAGGTAACGCGGCACCGACGGCGAAACTTGCAGCTGAATAGACAGCAGCCTGCAAAGGCCGCGCCGTGGTTGTTTCAGAAATGCCTAGCTCATCCCTGGCATGAGCACCGATTGCATCATGGTCCATCAACTTTTGGGCCACCTGTGTTGCAAGGGAATGGTCGAGCCCTCGTCGTACGTATATTGCCGTCAGCTCCGCGTGTTCTCCAGAGTAGTTCTCGTGAAGTTCTGTTCTTTCTTCTGCCATGGCAGCCCTCTCCGTATCGGCTTGGGACGACACCGATACGTATTCACCTGTGGCCATAGACATGGCGCCAGCAACAAGACCTGCGACACCGGCGGTCAGGATATTCTCGTGCGCCGCACTTGCTGAAGCGACACCTAAGATAAGACTTGCAGTCGACACAATTCCATCATTGGCTCCAAGCACCGCGGCGCGTAGCCATCCAATTGCGTCAATCCGGTGCCCTTCGGTATGGGGTATTCTCATTTATTCCGTTCCAAAAGTTGGCGCCGCAGTGCTAAGTGCCGTAATGAGTGAGCACATCAATATCGAGCAACTGTCAGCTGAAACTGCTATAGGTAATGGCTTGACAACACCGAAATCCATGCTAAGGCAGCAATAGCTAGGGATAAGGTTACAGCAGCACTGCCTAAATCCTTAGCCCGCTTAGACAATGGATGGCGCTCAAGTCCAATGCGGTCTACTACTGCTTCGATTGCAGAATTGATGATTTCCACCAGCAGAACCAGCAGCAAGACAGCGACAAGAAATGCTTTCTGAAGCATTGGGACCGGAAGCATCATGGCGACAACGGTGGCAATTGAAGCACCCATGAGTTCTTGTCGGAAAGCGTGCTCGTATCGCCAAGCATCTCGAAAACCCTCCATCGAGTTGACAAAGGCGGCGAAAATGCGGCGATAGCCAGCCTTGCTTTTAAAGTGACTTATTGGTGGCTGGTCCATAGATATAAAATATATGAAAATATTTATCTTGCAGGCATGCTGCTTTCGCTTTGAGGCCTGTACAGTGGCTAAAGAAATGTTTGGCTTTTATAAGCGTGGCCACATCCGCTCGAAGACTCCATCTCGGTCAAGAAGCAGATGCTTCAGTGCTGCCAGCACATGTAGCACAATAGCTGCCACTAGAATCCAAGCAATCCAAGAATGAATAGTGAAAAGCTGCTCTTTCAGAATTTCGTTCTTGGAGGCCCAACCCAGTGTTGGGACGCCGAAATACGCTACGCCATCCCCACTGAACGAAGCACCAAGATAGCCGGTGGTTGGCATCAATATCAATAAAAGATACAGCAGTTTATGAGTGTAACGTGAAGCTTTGATTTGCCAGACTGGCAGCGATGACGGTAAAGCAGCGGGCACATGTCTTAGACGCCAGAAGAGTCGCATTACAATGAGCGCTGCCGCTGTAAGACCGAGCGATATATGAAGGCCGAAAAGCCATTCACTACCTGGCTCTTCTTCGACCGACATCATATACCAGCCCAAACCGATAAGCCCGACAATTAAAACTGCAAGTGTCCAATGAAAAAAGATGGCTGGACTACCGTACCTGTCCGAATTCTCGCTTGTTGTATCTTGAGACGTCATAAAACACCTTTCTGAGTTACTGCTCTTCGCTGCTGATAGGCCGATGACTTTAGACGCGGCGATTCGTACACAAGGTTAGCTAGCACTGCCCTCGCTTGGAGTCCATACGCCTTGCACCGGACCGCGAATGCGCCGTGGGTGCTCATCAAACGCAGTATTTCAACAAAGTCACCTTTTGACCAGAGGCATAAGTAAGCTCCGACATGGCGACGTGGATGACACAGTAAGTAGCAAGCATGTGGAGCGCAATTTCATTACACCATTTTCAGTGTCAAGACTTTGTTAACAACTCACTTAACTTAGACTGCTGTGGGTGCCTATACGCAACTTCCTCACATTTTGGATAGTGCGAGCTACTTCCTCAGATTCGATATACTATAGGGGGGTAGGGTATTGAGTACCATCTGAGAGACGAATGGTGCCGAGATGAGAGCCCATCACGAAGATGTCTATCTAACAAGGAAACTATGCACAAAGGAGTGCTTTATGCTCTGCTTGCTGCAGCGCTTTTTGGTGCAAGCACCCCGTTTTCCAAGCAGCTAACTGGGAGAGTCGACCCGGTAATGCTCGCCGGATTGCTTTACTTGGGTAGCGGTCTAGGCTTGGCGACCTGGTTCGCACTAAGACCTGTGTTGGTGCGCGACAGCACTCCGGCTCTCGTCCCAAAAGGTGACATTCCCTGGCTCGCAGGCGCAATTTTGTCCGGCGGCATAGCGGGACCGGTTCTCCTAATGGTCGGGCTGGTCAATACACCAGCATCATCAGCTTCACTCCTCCTCAACCTTGAAGGCGTGTTGACAGCGATGCTAGCGTGGTTCGTATTCAAAGAAAATTTTGACCGGCGAATTTTCGTCGGCATGGTGTTCATAGTCGCGGCCGGGGCACTGCTCTCTTGGAGCGAGCGACCAGAATTCGGTATTCCATGGGGGCCACTAGCTATCGTAGCGGCCTGCCTGTGCTGGGCGATTGATAACAACTTGACTCGTAAAGTTTCCGCTAGCGACCCCGTCCAAATTGCATGCCTTAAAGGACTAACTGCGGGTACCGTCAACCTGGTCATTGCGTTCTCGCTTGGCCAGCAACTGCCTGAGCTGACAACTGTTTTAACCGCAGCAACGGTCGGATTATGTGGCTATGGGATTAGCCTGGTGCTCTTCGTCTTGGCCCTTCGCCATCTTGGCACCGCGCGAGCCGGCGCATATTTTTCCGCAGCACCTTTTGCTGGCGCCTTGATTTCCTTGGTCATGTTTGGGGAACGTCCAGGCATCGCTTTTTGGACTGCAGCTGTGCTCATGGGTATTGGCCTCTGGCTGCATCTGACAGAGTCGCATGGGCATGCACATGAACATACGATGTTCGAACACGAGCACGTTCATGACCACGACACCCATCATGAGCACGAACACGATGCAGACGTCGACATAAATGCGCCGCACTCGCATCACCATGTTCACGAGCCCCTTACGCACTCTCATGAGCACTATCCGGACATCCATCATCGGCACGACCATGCGACCCAGCCACAAAGCAAGTAGCTTCGCGCATACGCGCGGCAGGATGGCACGGGACTCCACACGCTTAGCTGCAGGTGGGCTGAAATCGTCACTTACCTTGGGCTCTAGGACGTGGGCGATGTGCCTAAGCACCGAAACCACAAGAGCACTTTGCATCATCTTCCCGAACGCGAACCTTCGTGGTAGAGTCGCACCATGTTGAAGTTCCGCAATCCGCTCGCGCTCATCTTGCTCGTCATATTTCTGGCGAACATGGGCCTATGGAGCCTCACTAACAAGTCAGTGACTCATGGCTTGATGCATGACGATGTTGTCCAGTTAGCTGCGGACCACGACCATCATGAACTGGTGTCTAACGACACCACCGACGATGACAGTCTGACGTCGGTTCAACACAACGCACTTCACGCCGCGGAACACATTCAGTTCATTACAGGCGTTCCAGGCAACGCGCTTCGCGTTGAAATTGAAGTTAGCTCTATCTCCCTGCACTTCCCTCCGCAGGCGCTTCCGCGTCCAGCGTTAGACCAGCCGTTTAAGCCACCTCGCCTCACCGTACTTGCAGCCTAAATCCGTCCGTTTTTCCGAGAGCTCTTAAGTAGTCCTCTCTGTAGAACAGTCTGAATAAGGCGTTTGTGGACGATTACATCGTCCCATCGCTTGGTTGCGCCCTTCCCTTTTCTAGCATCTACCTTGACGGCTGACGCCGCGTTGCGTCCGCATGTCCAATTCGTCATATCGAGAAATTTATGAGACCAAAAGTCACGCTCCTACTGCGGTTGTTGCCAGTTGCATTGGCGTTTCACGCTAACTCTTACGCGGCAGAGCGACAGGCCAAGTTTACGGTTACTGACCAGCAGATGAAGGCCTTGAGTATTGAAACTGCTCCTCTTCAATCGGGGGCTCAACCAGTCATGTTGTCGCTTCCTGCGCAAGTGAGCGTACCTCCCAACCGAGAGCAGATAGTCAGCACGCCACTATCGGGATTGGCGACTCAAGTACTCGTACAGCCGAACCAGACGGTCCGCCAAGGAACCGCTTTGGTTCGCATTAGCAGTCCAGAACTTGGGCCTCTTCAGTTGCAACTGCTCCAGGCCGCAAGCCGCACAAATCTCGCTCGAAAAGCTTCCCTGCGCGAGAAAGCGCTGTTTGATGAAGGCATTATTGCGCGCCGGCGTCTCGAAGAAGCACAGGCGAGCTTCTCGGAAAATGAAGCGGCGCTGCGCCAGGCCAAAGCGGCGCTTCGCTTTAGCGGTATGGCAGGCCCACAAATTGAGCGCGTCATTGCTACTGGCAAACTGGAAGATGCCATCACGCTGTCGGCTCAGAGTGCGGGTACCGTGGTGAGTGTTGATGTCAAGCCAGGCCAGCGAGTTGAACCGTCTGTCGCCCTAATTCACGTAGCCCAAGTAGACCGCTTGGCGTTGGAAATCCAGGCGCCGACAGCCCAAGCCGCCGCATGGCGAACTGGCAGCAAATTGACACTCCAAGGCCGCCCGGGCACTGCTACTGTGACAAGCATCAGCCCAATCGTGGCGACGGGCAGCCAGACGGTCGTTATCCGGGCTTCTATCGACGCGGGTACGAGCGGTCTTCGTCCGGGTGAGCTGGTTACCGTCCAATTTCCTTTGCCAGCAACGAGTGGCTCTTGGGATATCCCTCTCTCCGCTGTAGCCCATGACAACCAAGACGCCTATGTGTTTGTTCGTAATGGAGCAGCTTTCGAGGCCCGTCCGGTAAAAGTACTCAGCAGCGCCGGTCAGCGGGTGCGCGTTAGCGGGAGCCTTCGCGCGGGCGAAAAAATTGCAGTGTCCGGAGTCATCGCGCTCAAAGGCTCCTGGCTTGGCGAAAAGGGAGGCGATTGATGCTATCCCGTCTGATTCAGGCCTGCCTCTCGCAGCGCCTGTTCGTGCTTCTGGCCACTTTGATGGTCGCCGGTGCCGGCTGGTATGCCTTCACGCAGCTGCCTATTGACGCGTTCCCGGACGTTTCGAGCACACAGGTCAAGGTCATTATGAAGGCACCCGGTATGACACCGGAAGAGGTCGAAAATCGCATTGCCGTGCCTATTGAAGTAGAAATGCTCGGCATACCAAACACCAAGATTTTGCGCTCGGTGACCAAGTACGGTTTAGCCGATGTGACTATCGATTTCCAGGATGGGACCGACCGCTACTGGGCACGGCAGCAGGTAAGCGAGCGCCTTGCGGGCATTTCGGAAAGTCTACCCGCAGGTATCAGCGGCGGCATGGCGCCTATCACGACGCCACTGGGCGAGATGTACATGTTCACAGTTGAGAGCGAGAGCATGTCGCTGGCTGAGCGCCGCAGCTTACTCGACTGGGTGATACGCCCTGCGTTACGCACGGTTCCCGGGGTTGCGGATGTCAACTCCTTGGGTGGTGTAGTTCGCGCCTTCGAAGTAGTGCCCAATGAGCCAGCGATGGCTGCTAGCGGCATCACTCTCACGCAGCTGAAGGAAGCCATATCCTCGAACAATCGCAATGATGGTGCCGGGCGTCTCGGTGAGGGAGATGAAGTCCTCCTGGTGCGCAGCGAAGGCAGCATCACAAGCCTTGATGACTTGCGCTCGGTCGTGGTGACTGTGAAGGACGGAGTTCCAGTAAGGATTGGCGCTGTGGCGGAGGTACGGATTGGCACCATGACCCGCTACGGCGTTGTCACACAAAGTGGCAAGAGCGAAGCGGTCCAAGGCCTCGTTTTAGGGTTAGCGGGCGCTAACGCGCAGCAGGTTGTCGAAGGTGTACGTAAAAAGCTAGAGGAACTCAAGCCGACGTTACCAAAAGGTGTGGCAATCAACGTGTTCTATGACCGAGCCAACCTGGTGTCCAACGCAGTCGGTGCAGTCTCATCCGCGCTTTTGGAAGCGACCATCATCGTCATCGTTTTGTTAGTCTTATTTTTAGGGAACGCAAGGGCCGCATTTACCGTCGCCATGGTTCTGCCAATGGCTGCGTTGGTCACATTTATCTTGATGCGCATGTTTAACATGTCCGCGAACTTGATGAGCTTGGGCGGACTCGCGATTGCCATTGGTATGTTGGTCGATGCTGCTGTTGTCGTCGTCGAGAATATTGTTCAGCGCATGGCTGATGACCCATCCAAAGGTAAGCTCCCACGCTTACACATCATCTACCGAGCAGTGAGCGAAGTCGCTGTGCCAGTAACGTCTGGCATCCTCATCATCATCACTGTGTTCTTACCTCTGCTGACTCTCCAGGACCTGGAAGGAAAGTTCTTCTCTCCGGTTGCACTGGCCATTGTGTTTGCCCTCGCCGGCTCGTTGCTCCTGTCGTTCACCATCATCCCGGTGCTTGCTTCGTACCTTCTGAAAAACGTCGCTCATAACGAACCTTGGCTCCCACGCAAGCTCCTTGCAGCTTACGGTCCAGTACTTGAGTGGACGATGCGCCGTCAGCGCATCGTTGCGATAGGTGCAGTAGTGATGTTGCTCGTGGCAGCAGGGGTCTACACACAGGTAGGCAAAACCTTCATGCCTACCATGGACGAAGGTGACCTCATCGTCGGCATCGAGAAGCTTCCCTCAGTGAGCCTCGAGCAAAGTGCAGCGCTCGACTTGAAAATCCATCAGGCCTTGATGAAAGCCATACCGGAAATTATCGGTATCAACGCCCGCGCGGGTTCTGACGAGATTGGACTGGACCCGATGGGGCTAAATCAGACCGATACGTACTTACTACTCAAACCTCGCGACCAGTGGCGGATGAAGAGTAAGGAAGCGCTGATGGATGAAGTACGCAAGGTGTTGGATGAGCTGCCGGGTGTCAAGTACAGCTTCACACAACCCATCGAAATGCGTGTGTCAGAGATGATTATTGGCGTTCGCGGCGATATCGCTGTGAAGGTTTTCGGCCCTGACCTCAACCAACTGAATCGCTACGCAAGCCAAGTCGAAGAGGTGCTTAAGACAGTGCGCGGCAACCAGGACGTCTACACCGTTCAGAACGATGGCGTGCAATATTTGCGCGTCGTCGTCGACCGATTACAGGCCGGCCGCCTGGGCTTGTCCGTTGAGGAAATCCAGGACAGCCTCCGAGTACAAATCGAGGGGCAGCAAGCCGGCAGTGCAATCGAAGGCAACAGGCGCACTCCAATTATCGTCCGTGCTGACGAATCGGTACGTCTGTCACCGACTCAGTTCGGCGCCATCCGCATCACAGGCAAAGACGGAAGTACAGTCCCGCTCTCCGCCATAGCCACACTCGAACGCGCTGCTGGCCCAGTGAAAATCGACCGCGAGATGGGAAGCAGATATAGCGTCGTGATTGCGAACGTTAGTGGACGTGACCTAGTTGGCTTTGTAGAGGAAGCCAAAGCTGGCGTCGCTAAAAAGCTGACCCTCCCAACGGGCTACAGGATTACCTGGGGTGGCCAGTTCGAGAACCAACAGCGCGCCGCTAGCCGACTCGCGATTGTGATTCCAGTCGCATTAGGGCTGATTTTCATCGTGCTGTTTTCAACCTTCCGCTCAGTTAGACAAGCCCTTCTCATCCTGAGCATCATCCCGTTCGCGCTCGTGGGCGGAATCATCGCCCTTTGGGTGACTGGAGAGTACCTGTCTGTGCCTGCGTCAGTAGGATTCATTGCGCTGTTGGGCATTACCGTCCTGAACGGAATTGTCCTGGTGAGCTATTTCAACCAGCTACAGAGCACCGGAATGGCACTTGCGGATGTCGTTGTCCAAGGGGCTCGTCGACGTCTGCGCCCGGTCATGATGACTGCCTCCATCACTGCGTTCGGTCTTATTCCGCTTCTGTTCGCAACGGGTCCAGGCTCTGAAATTCAACGCCCCTTGGCCATCGTTGTTATCGGAGGCCTGATTACAGCTACAGCTCTAACGCTCATGTTGCTACCAATCCTTTACTTGCGCTTTGCAGTTGCGAAGCCGGAGACTACTCATGGCTGAACTTTGCCTGACGATACTTTGCCCTCCCCCACTCGCAGAGCAGGTGCTCGACACCTTACTGACGATGCCTGAAATTTTATTCTTTACGAGCAGTGCAGCTTCCGCGCACGGACTTGAGCACTCGGCGCTGAACGCGACCGAACAAGTTCTTGGCATGGCGCGAATGACTCGAATCGAGGCACTGCTCTTGCACGCAACGCGCGCCGAAGTAGTCGCTCAGTTGAACAGCGCACTTGCCGGAACCGGTTTGAAATATTGGATGTCGCCAGTGACCGAAGCAGGAGAATTTCGATGAAATATTGGTTATTTCTAGCGTTGGTCGCCGGCAGCGTCAACGCAGCCCAGCCGCCTACGCCAGGCTTATTGCCCACTGAAATCGTCAGACCGTTGATTGACCGGGACCCAGAAGTTGCTGCTGCCCGTGGTACCCGCCAGGTCGCACAACAAGACGCCCTGCTTACGCGTGCTTCGCCGTATGAATGGACTGCGAAAGCGACTACGCAGCGGCGTCGCGTCGAACCTAGTGTTCGCTACAACGAATGGAACGTCGGGCTTGAACGCACACTTCGCCTACCTCAAAAAGCGCGGGCCGACCGTGACATCGCTGCTGCCACCCTCGACGAGGGCGAAGCGAGATATGGCGAAGCCCTGCACGAAACAGCACGCACACTGCTCGACCTGTGGTTGAACTGGACCGAGGCTGAGCAAAACGCGTTGCTTGCAACAAGCCAGGTCAAAGCGGCGACGGACAACTTCAACGCTGTCGAAAAACGGGTCAAAGCAGGTGATGCGGCAAAGCTCGATGCGGGAATTGCACGCGCCGAACTTGGCGAGCAACAGCGAGCTGCGAGCGACGCAAAGACTGCTGCGAACGTCGCTTGGGCACGCCTAAATTCCCGCTTTCCTGACATGCCACGGCGCTTCTCAGCAGTACCTGAGGCAGTGCCGCTTGACACTGAACCTGGACAACTTCGCGCACGAATTATCGACCAGAGCGATGAGCTAAAAATTAGCGAGGCTTTGCTATCCAAGGCCAAGGCCAATACCGCTCGCGCTCGCGCTGACAGAATTCCCGACCCAACAGTAGGGGTGTTCACTGCTTCTGAAGTTGGGGGACGGGAGCGATTGACTGGCGTAATGTTGAGCATCCCTATTCCTGGAACTATCCGCAGAGGCCGCGCAGACCGGTCGGTACACGCAGCGGAAGTATCGTACCAAGAGCACGAGCTGAAGAAACGAGAGCTCGACGCCATCATCAGTGCGACTCTGGCGTCAGCGAACGGTGCCTACGAAAGCTGGCAAATCGCTGAAAGCAGTGCCGAAGCCATGCGCGAAAACAGTCAACTCCTGCAGCGCGCTTACACGCTTGGTGAGGCGGACTTGCAGGCGCTCCTGACCTCGCGTCGGCAAGCGGCAACCGCGGCGCAAAGCGCTCTGACAACGAAGGTAGCGGCGGCCCGTGCGTACTATTCCCTGCTTGTCGACGCTCACCTGGTATGGGATATGGACCATGATTAATAGGGACTCACAATGACATTCATTCGCAGACATTTATATGGCAACAGTCGGTGGTGGGTAGTAGGCACCTTGATGATGCTGCTGAGTGCGAGCGCTTTCGCTCACGGGGTATCGGAGTCGGATAAGAGCTTCCTGCAAGGGAGCACCGGTGTCCAATTCCTGCCGTTCATGTACTTGGGCGCTAAGCACATGGTGACCGGGTACGACCATCTTTTGTTCCTTTGTGGGGTTATTTTCTTCCTGTACAGGATGAAGGATATCGGCTTGTATGTGACCTTGTTCGCCGTTGGGCACAGCACCACATTGCTGATGGGCGTCTTGAACGGATGGCATATCAATGCTTACTTCGTCGACGCGATAATCGGACTCTCAATCGTATATCGAGCATTTGACAACCTCGGAGGGTTCCAGACGGTTTTTGGAGTTCAACCTAACAAAAAAGCGGCGGTCCTAATTTTCGGATTTTTCCATGGCCTCGGCCTCGCAACCAAGCTACAGGACTTCGCACTGTCACCCGATGGACTGATTCCGAATATGGTTGCATTCAATATCGGCGTCGAGATAGGGCAGCTGCTAGCGCTGAGTCTAATTTTGATTGGTATGCGCTACTGGCGCTCAACCGTCAGCTTCGCTCGCCACGCGTCACTGAGCAATTTCGTCCTCATGACCGCTGGCTTCATGCTGGCAGGATTTCAATTCACAGGTTTTCTTCGTACGTAAGGACATTTCTCATGATGCATTCAGCTTTGACCGACACCCACGTGGTGCCAAAACGAGAACTACTGCGGGCAACGCTCATCGCCGCCGTAGTCGCTGCAGTTCTTCTCACAGTTGCCGTGCTGCCGGCCGAGTACGGCATTGACGTAACAGGCTTGGGTAAGGCCATGGGCCTCACGAAATTGCATGCAGCTCCAGAGGCGCCGGTTGTCCAGACTACAAGCCAGGGCGTTTCAGCAGCAACGATTGCGGCAGTGCCAGGCTCAACAGTTTCCGCTCCTGGAGAGGAGCGCGCGCTGACGATTTCGTCTAGCCCTTCCCTACCGTATCGCGCCGACGACATGGAGGTTACGCTTGCTCCAGGCAAAGGTGTCGAGGTGAAGACGCACTTGGCGAAGGGAAGCACCCTAATCTACACGTGGAAAACGAAGAATTCGGAGAAGGTGAATCACGACTTCCACGGGGAGCCCGTCAACGCCAAGGAAAACGAATTCGAAAGCTTCATCCTTGAGAAAGCGGTTAGTGAGTCACGTGGCACGCTCATCGCACCGTTCACTGGAGTGCATGGTTGGTACTGGAAAAACAAGAGTGCAGCGCCTGTGACAGTGGTACTTCGCGCAAGCGGGTTTTACTCTGACATCTACAAGAAATAGCAGCAACCGGGCACCGGACGCCAGGCCCGCTAACTGGCATCCAAATTTCAAAGGTAAATTGTGAAGAAATTTAACAAGTTAGTCATTTCGTTGGCAATTGCTTCGTCCGCAGCTGTGCATGGATTGTCGATGGCTCATCCTGAGCACGACGAACCTACTCCAAAGGTCCAGCACGCTGAAGTGAAGGCTGGAGTCTCTGGCAGCGGGAAAAATACGAAGGTCCACTTCACTAAAGGGACCGAACCCGTGTCGACAGCGGGCGCCTCAGGCACCCTAACGTTGTTGGGTACGAAGAGCAAAGCGTCATATCCGCTTGTCCCTGCCTCAAACAATACAATGACGTCAGATGGATTGAAGAAACTCGCAAAGGGAAATCGCGCCCAAGTGCAAGTCACTTTTGCTGACAAAACGACACTGACTACTGAGGTGACTGCACAGTAATCGCACCACAGCCGGGGCTGCTGCACTGAGCTGCGGCACCCGGTTTCCCTCTACGTAGTAGCTCAGACTGTAGAATGCCGTGCTTTCGCCGTGCCTTAAGCGACTGTCAAACAGCTGAGATGCTCAACTCGCGCACCCACAAAGGTAACCTTAGAACGTTGCTGTAGACTCAGAAAATCAAGGAAAGCATGAGAATTCTCATCATTGAAGACAACCCGGACATCCTTGCTAACCTGTTCGGGTTCCTCGAGCCTAGAGGCCATACGCTCGACTGCGCAACCAATGGTTTTGCCGGCCTGTCATTCGCGGCAGAGGGTACGTACGACGCCATCGTTTTAGACGTCATGCTGCCTGGCCTGAACGGCGTCGACCTATGTCGTCGATTGCGAACCGAAATGAACAACGCGACGCCTGTGCTGATGTTGACAGCACGTGATACGCTTGAAGACAAGGTCAACGGTTTCACAAGCGGCGCCGATGATTATTTGGTAAAGCCGTTCTCCCTTGTAGAACTAGAGGTACGCCTTCAGGCTCTGGTACGGCGCGCTAAGGGTCTCACTGAAACGTCGACCTTGGTAGTTGGGGACCTTCACTTTGATTGTAAGAGTTTTCATGCTACTAGGGCAGGTAGACCACTTAGCCTGACAAAAACCGGATTCATCATACTAGGGTGTTTGATGCGCGCTTCTCCCGCCGTGGTCTCACGCGAAGAGCTTGAGTACGCAATCTGGGGCGACAATCGGCCGCAGAGTGACGCGTTGCGCACCCATATTCATGCATTGCGGCAGACTCTCGATAAATCGGAAACAGCACCGATGTTGCAGACGGTATCTGGTATCGGCTTTAAATTAATAGTAAATAATGAAACCCTTTAAGTCTATTGGCCGGCAAATTATCGGCGCGTACCTTCTTTTTACTGCAGCCTGTTGTTTGCTTTTCATTACTATTGGAGCATTTGTCATTGAGGGCATTGAAGTCAGGCTTGTTGACGACCGTTTGAAAGAAGTCGCCGCATGGGCTGCCCCTAGGTATGCTGGTGGCTTGCCTGTCGAAATGCCATCGGGATTAAGCTTCCATCATGGCGAAGGCATCCCCACTTCACTGCGAGCTCTTCCAGAGGGCATTCAAGAAGCTATTGTCGACGGCATTGAGCTGCACGTATTCGGAGGGCACACATCGGCTGGACCATTCGTCGTAATCGACCATGCATCAGACTATGAAAATGTCGAGAAAGCCGTCTACTCGTTAATCCTGACCTCCTTCATCGGCTTCCTTGGATTGTCGCTGCTATTAGGCCGCTATATGGCACGTCGATTTGTTTCGCCAATTACTAGCCTGTCTCTCGCAGTTGCCGAAAAGCAGCCTAATCTTCCTCTTCTACAAGAAAATAACGAGCTTGGGGCGCTCGCGAGAGCGTTCGATGACTATGCCAAGGAGATGAAGCACTACCTGGACCGCGAGCGATTCTTTACTGGCGATGTCAGCCACGAACTTCGAACACCGCTTACGATTATTCGCGGCGCTGTAGAAATTCTCTCGTCAGAAACGATAAAACACCCGGCAATGCGGGCGCCAGTCGAAAGAATTAATCGAGCGATTGAGGACGCGTCGCAGAGTGTCAACGTTTTGCTGATGCTTGCACGCGCTCCGAATCTTATCGAATCGTCTGAGATTTCTGTAGGTGCTCTGGCACAAGCTCAAGTCGAACAGTACCAATTTTTGGTGCGTGACAAACCTGTCAAGCTGACGTTTGCCGGAGGCGACTTTAGATTCAAAGTTCCGCCTAAGCTCCTCGAGTCGGCCTTGGGCAACCTCATCCGAAACGCGTGCTTGTACACCGACCGCGGCACAGTAGCTGTCGAAATCACTGGATATAAGATTCAAGTCCACGACACAGGCGCCGGTCTCCCAGATGCCGTTATGGCAATGCTGCTTGAGGAGCAAACTGGTAGCTACGTAGGCTCGGAAGGTACCGGGCTAGGACTTGCGCTCGTCAAACGCATTTGCGAATACATAGGGGCCACACTTCGCGTTGTCTCAAAGTCAGACCAGGGCTCGGTCATCGAAATCGACTGCTCAACCGCGCAGAGCACCGGCCTCACAAAATCCTAACATCTCAGTAACACAGTCTTCACTGACCGAAACGTAGTCTTAGCTTGCTGCACATTCTGTAGCAGCAGTGCAGAGCTCCTGCACAGGACTACTTTCGGACTACAAAGTGAAGTTAAGTTTAAGCCGTAACCTCCCGAGCGTTATATTGCCGCCCCTAGCGGCGCTTTTCCTCCTAATCGCCTACAATTCCGCGTTCTGGGATTCATTCGTCCGTGCCACCGGAGGCCTCGGGTGGTCGCAGCTCCCGCTGCAGATAGGAATGTTTCTTCTTATCGCGTTCGTCTTTACTGCCTGCCTAGCTCTCGTAAACTTCAAATACGTCTTCAAGCCTGTTCTGATATTCCTGTTCGTTGCCACCTCGGCTGCGAGCTACTTTATGAACCAGTACGGCACTGCCATTGACTGGTCAATGATTCAAAACGTTGCCGAAACAGATGCTCGTGAAGGGATGGAGCTCCTTACATGGAAAATGACATTCACGGTTACCTTACTTGGGATTCTACCCTCAGTTGTTTTGGGTTACAGCAAGGTCCAGTATCCGCCTATTAAAGGTCATCTAGCTCAGATTCTCGGTAGCGTCCTCGCTTCACTCGTTTTAGCAGGAGTACTTCTCTTCCTGCTATACAAAGGACTGGCCTCGCCGTTGCGTGAGCATCGCGAACTGCGATTTCTCCTTACGCCAACAAATTATATACAAGCGGTTAATGGATATTTCAAACGGAAGTGGGCGTCTCCAGTTGTCGTCTCCCCGTTAGGAACCGATGCTAATAAAGGAGTTCTATGGGCTAAGAGCTCCCGGAGAACAGTAACCGTCATCATCGTTGGCGAAACCGCCCGTTCGATGAATTTCTCACTCAACGGATATTCTCGCCAAACCAATCCACTGCTCGCAAATCAGCAAGGGTTGCTCAACTTTACCCAGGTGCAGTCCTGCGGAACTGCGACCGCCGTATCGGTCCCTTGTGTCTTTTCCGCATTGGGACGTCATCAGTACTCCAGTGCGAAAGCCCAAGGCCAGGAAGGCTTACTCGATGTGTTCAAACATGCGGGCTTCGATGTTCGGTGGCGCGATAACAACTCCGGATGCAAGGGCGTATGTGACCGTATCCAGTTCGAGGACCTTTCCAAGCCTGCTCCAGGAGACCCTCTCTGTAACACTGAGGAGTGCTATGACGAAAAGCTATTGAGAGATTTACCGGAACTCATACGGAGCGCCACTAAAGACTTGGTCATTGTGCTCCATCAGAAGGGTAGCCATGGGCCGGCTTACTCGAAGCGATATCCCAAAGAATTTGCGAAATTCGCGCCCGTGTGCGAAACGAGCGAGCTCGCCAAATGCTCTACCGAATCAATTGTAGCGGCATATGACAACACCATCCTCTACACCGACTTCATCATTAGCAAGGCGATTTCCATTCTCGAGCAAAGTAATACTGAGGATGGTGTAGATACGGCGCTCATGTATTTTTCGGACCACGGAGAGTCACTTGGCGAAAAAAATATGTATCTGCATGGTGCGCCGTACGTTATATCGCCGGACGAACAACGACATGTTCCTCTCATGCTGTGGCTCTCTGACAGTTTCCAAACCAGATTCCGTATCGATACACGCTGCCTTGCTGCACGTAGAGACCAAGAATTTTCGCATGACAACGTATTTCATTCGGCGTTGGGGATGCTAGCCATAAATACTGCTGTGTACAACCCGAAGTTGGATATTTTCAATGCGTGCAAACATGAGCAGTAAGCACAGATGGTCGTCTAAGTTGTCCTCGAAGGCAGGCTTATCCCTAGCTGCCCAGGAACAATGGCGTCAAACGTGTACTGGCATCGCTTTAACGTTGTTAATCACCCCGTTTTTGCTGAGTCTAATCGCATTGGTGACCGACTGGGACCTGCAACTTGCTGACAGTGCATTTAACTTCACGACTAATACCTTTCCTCTGCGTCACGCTTGGCTTACAGAAGAATTCAACCACGTCATTTTGAAGCGAGTACTTACCGTAGCCGCGGTTGGATTTTTGCTACTGGTGATTTGGGACTTCATCTCGCCGCGAAAGTGGTCATGGATTCGCAGGTTTCAATTTCGAGTCGTTGCATTGTCCGCCATTTCCATCCCTGCGGCAATCAGCCTCATTAAGCTGCAAAGTGACTCGCATTGCCCGTGGGACCTCCAGCGTTATGGAGGAACAGAACCGTATGTACGGCTTTTTGAGAGCCTACCCGCTGAAGTATCAGCTGGTCAGTGCATGCCGGCGGGTCATGCCTCGAGCGCACTATGGTTAATCTCGCTCTCTATTTTCTTCGTGCCCTATAGCGTCAAATCGGCAGTTAGTAGTCTGGTCATCTTTATGACGCTTGGGTTAGTTGTCGGCTGGATGCAGCAGCTGCGTGGAGCTCACTTCATGACCCACACATTGTGGTCAATGTGGATATCCCTTGTGACATTGACGATTATTGTATTGGCACTGGATAGATGGCCGGAACGTCAACCCGCAGTGAATCAAGCAAATCTAACAAAAGGACAACATGGTTGACTTTATCGTTGAGTTCCTCTCGAGCACAGGATATATCGGCGTCTTCTTGCTAATGGCGCTTGAGAACATATTCCCGCCTATTCCATCAGAAATGATAATGCCATTTGCTGGCTTCGTAGCTTCGAAAGGCGAGTTGAATGTTATTGGAGTGTTGCTTGCTGGCACAGCAGGTTCCGTCGCCGGGGCGCTACCCTGGTACTACGCTGGGAAATTGTTGGGCCGCGAGCGACTGAAGCGCGCTGCTGAGAAGTACGGCCGCTGGCTGACAATCAGCCCGCAAGAAGTCGACAAGTCGATTAGCACATTTGAAAAGCATGGGAAGACCACTGTCCTGTTGGGACGGCTCATCCCAGCCATAAGGACACTAATCTCGGTTCCTGCGGGCATAGCTGAGATGCCGCTGCTGACGTTCCTCGGTTTTACCACCGCTGGTTCGCTTATCTGGTCAGGTGTTCTTGTTGGGGCCGGGTTCATGCTACAGAAAAATTATTCTGAGGTGGCTGGGTACGTCGACCCCGCTGCAAAAGCCATCGTGGCTGTCATTGTGATTGCATACTTCTACCGACTGTTTTTTCACAACAAAGGAAAGGAGAACCTCTAATTTATGTCATTGGATATTTTCTGCATAGCTGGTATCTACCGAAACTAAATATTAGGCAAAATCATGAACAGAAACCGAATTATCTCGTGTGCGATTATTGTTGTCGCCGCCATCGCCGGCACCGCGCTTGCTACAAACAAAATAGAGAATGACGCTAAGGCAGTATTGGGAGCGAAGCTTTCTTTGACTCAAGCGATTTCCATAGCCGAACAACATGTAAAAGGCCGAGCCGCCAGTGCTGAGTTTGAAAAAAGCGGAACGAAACAGTTTTATGACGTAGAAGTGGTTGCGGGTTCCAAGGTGTTCGATATCGAAGTCGACGGAATGACCGGTAAGGTCGGCAAAGTCGCGGAAGATGTCAGTGACGCCGAAGAAGATGAAGACGAAGACAAGTAAGCGTTGATAGCTGCCAGGGTCTGCATTGACCTGGCAGTTGCACAAACCTATCGTGGTCTGACAGAACAGGAGCAAGCATGTCCACAGCAGCCCCCTCTTTAAGCAAAGTTCCGGAAGCGACCTTAGTTTTCTGGCTTATCAAAATCGCAGCCACCACGCTTGGAGAAACAGGAGGCGATGCGGTGTCGATGTCTATGAATCTAGGCTACCTTACCGGCACAATAATCTTTTCTGTAGTCTTTGCAATTGCGGTTAGCGCTCAAATCAGTACTAAACGGTTTCACCCTTTCGTATACTGGGCGACAATAATCGCTACGACAACCGTGGGAACAACCCTCGCGGACTTCGTTGACCGCTCGCTTGGTATTGGATACCCAGGTGGAGTGGTGTTATTGAGCACTCTCCTCGGCGCCTCAATCTATATTTGGTACCGTAAAATGGGGACGATTTCAATCGACTCCGTCAGTAATCCAAGAGCTGAGACATTCTACTGGGTCACGATTATGTTTTCCCAGACGTTGGGTACAGCCCTGGGCGATTGGACCGCTGATACAGCTGGGCTCGGATACGCCGGAGGAGCGATGATTTTTGGCGCGGCGCTGCTAGTCATTCTTGCGCTGTACCTGTGGAGCAATGTTTCGCGCACTGGCTTGTTCTGGGCTGCTTTTATTCTTACGCGTCCGTTGGGTGCAGTTGTTGGAGATTTCCTAGACAAGCCGGTGAGTGCCGGTGGACTTGCGCTTAGTCGGTATAGCGCGTCTGCTGCACTGTTAGTTTTCGTTATCGGCGCTATTTTGGTTTTCAAGCAACGGTCGGCCGCTACGCCGCATTAAATAGGAGGGGCCGTGAGAAATTCTTTACGATGGTCAGCGGCCTTAATCGAGCGAGAGAGAGCATTAATATTGTTATCGTGCTTATCGGTAATAGTGTTTGCTTTTCTTGCGTTCGAGATTTCGAGCTATAAGTTCATTCCAGAAGACATCCTAATTCTTCGAGCTATTCACTCGTACTCAACACCAGTGTTTGATACTATTGCTGTGCTTCTGACAAAAGGAGGCGGCGGCCAGCTTCTTGTTATATTTGACCTGGTAGTACTGGGTTATCTTGTGAGTCGACGACACTTTGGTAGTGCGACTTTCTGGACTGCGAGTGTCGGTGGCGCAAGTCTTTGCAACTATGTGGCAAAACATTTATTTGCTCGTACCAGGCCTGACCTATGGTTATCAATTACGCCAGAATTCAGTTTCAGCTTTCCTAGTGGACATGCCATGAATTCACTGGCGGCTGCTGGTGCACTATTAGCTCTTACTTGGCAATCCAAGGCCCGGACTAAAATTGCTGTTGCATTGTTCTTCTACGTCGTTCTCATTGGCCTTTCGAGAATGTACTTGGGCGTACATTACCCGTCAGACGTAATTGCCGGATGGGCTTTGTCTACAGTGTGGATTGCGCTGATGACAATCGCATTTCGAAATCACATGGAGTTGAATCGATACATTGCCAGCCGATAACTCGACGGCGTATCGATACTGTTAATTATATCGAACGTATTTAGGGACTTGGCAATGAGTTGGATGAACTTTAAGCGCCCCGAATTTATATTAGCCACCTTTGTCTTCGTGGTTCTTGTGGCAATCGCAAGCATCCTATATTTTACTCGCCCAATTGAAATGAGCTCAGATGCGATGGATAAACAGCTCTTGGATTCAATAAAAAAGACAGTGTCGCCTTTTGACATCAAAAATTTTATTGAAACGCAAAAAATTGAAAATTCAATTGTAAATCTTCATCTGTTCACGGTATGCAACGAGACAAAACGCTGTTCAGTTTATGCTTTTATAGGCTTCGCGGAAGCTGGCGACGGCAAAGAGGAGAGTACGCTGTTTGTCGAGGTTGAAACTCAAGCGGATGAAAACAGAACATTGAATCAAGGCGGCAACTGTGAGCCTCTATGGCGCTTTAAAAAATCGAACTGGGCGGTCAAAATTTTAAATGGTGGAGGACAAGGCGAGACTCTGCTTGCGCATGGTGAATTTAACGATATAAGTCGAATGAGCACGTTTGACGGCCGGAGCTCGGCAATCAATATACTTCACTCGATGCAGCGCGCTATCGTAACGAGAATTAGCGAGGAGCGCTCAACTAAAAATGCGCCAGGAGTGCAGTGTCGAGTCGAAAATACGCCGCTGTGGGAAACAAAAAAGCCAGATGTAAATTGCCCCGAACCCATTGACTGGGTTACGTGTCAACCCGTCTAAAGACGTTTCATTTTATGCTTCTAGCGGCGCATCAAACTAGAAAGATTACTTTGAAGGCCCCTAACGCGCTAGGTGACGAAATAAGTCAACAGTGCTACCTTCGTCGAGTTGACACGCATCTAGCTTATCTATTTCTGCAAGCGATAGCGCTGCTCGCGGTATAGAAGCGAAGGTAAAATGACATGTGCCATTGCGGTTTGGGCTTGCTCCGGGCTAGGTTGTTGAGTACCAATAGCTAAACCGCCAGTCGCGGCATCATACTCTCCTAGTAATGGGACGCCACCGGGACGTAAAATGGTTGCCGAGCTGCCCTCTAGCCATGCGAAGTAGTTGTCGAACTGGATGAGCGCTCGTCCAGGTGTAATACTGTCCTTCGCGAAGTCTCGCCCTATCATAGGATGTTCACTCGAGACTCCAAGCAGTGAAAGCAGCGTTGGTCCCAGGTCAACCTGACTTGCAATTGACTTGATACGCTTCGGCGTTATATCGGCGCCGATGATTAAACCTGGTATATGAAATTTTTTGATTGGTACGAGACTGTTCCCGTAGACCCTATTGTCGTGGTCTGCCACAATAAGAAATATCGTATCCTTCCAATACGGCTGCTTTTTGGCTTCCGCTATAAATTTTCCTAGCGCAAAATCTGCGTACTTTACTGCATTATTAACTGTTTGCTTTGTCGGGTCATGCAGCTTAATTCGACCGTCTGGAAATTCGAATGGCTCGTGATTAGACGAACTAAATATCAGGCTGAAGAATGGTTTGCCTTCTGCATGAAGGGTACTTAAGCGCTCTAAAGATTTGTTGAATAAGTCTTCGTCCGACGCACCCCAGCTTCCTTCAAAAACCGGCTTCATATCCCGACGGTCCACTACTTTTTGGAAACCGTTACCGGTAAAGAAGCCGCGCATATTGTCGAAGTGCGCCTCTCCGCCGTAGACGAATTCAGTATGAAATCCTTGCTTACCAAGTCCCAAGGCAAGTGTATAGAAGTTCTGTTGAGCTAAGGATAGCTTGACGACGCTTCGCGCTGGGGTAGGCGGGAAGCCTGCAACGACCGCTTCAATTCCGCGTACTGACCTGGTACCCGTAGCATATAGCTGTTCGAACCACCAGCCCTCGTGCTTCAGTTTTTCGAGCTCCGGGGTCACAGGCAGGCCTCCCAACGACTCGACAAAAGTCGCCCCTAAGCTTTCTTCGAGGACGATGACTAGGTTGTATGGCCGGCTACGCATTGTAGAGGCTTGCTGATGATGCAACGTCGGCAAGTCTGTTGAGGTGAACTTAAGGTCTTTTAGCCATGGGGCCGATTTCACTGATGAGAGTACGGTTTCTCTGGGAAGCGCGCCGTAGATTTCGGAAGAGTTGGCTTCTTTGCCCATTGAGTGAATAGCTTCAATGACGGACCACGGAGAATTTATGACCAATGAGTTGACCATTGAGTCGCCAGTAATGGCGAAGAGAGCCGTGTTTGCAGGCCTATGGGCAGTAGTCGACCTGATTTGAACGAACACTATAAGGACTAACAAAGGCCATACCAACAGCATCCTGGTCGACGGCCACATCACTGTAAGTTTAGAAGCCGAATACAAAACCTTGAAAAGAACAATGCTAATCAGGGTCGTGCCGCATAGGCCCAGTATCACTGCGACTCGGAAGCCATTCCACAAGGTTGCTATGACTTCTGCCGGATATGACAAGTATTCCACAAACAGCCGGTTAGGCCTCACGTCGAATTGCATGACGAATTGGGGCGTAGAGAGCTCCATGAAAACAATAAAAACCAAGGAGATTGTTGCCCAAACGGTTGTAAACAGCTTCCAAAACGTGGCGGTTTTTTGATGTGCGAACAGGGGAGCGAGAACGAGGGGGATGACGAGCAAATATCCGAGCAGAATTAAGTCTGCTCGAACACCCTGAACAATGATGCGACCAAGTATCCCTGTAGCCTCTACCCGGTCCCACTGCCAAAGAAGTAATCCGATACGGGAAATCGAAAGCGCAAGCAGCCCTAGTACTAACAACTGTAAGAGGGTGGCATATGGTCCCATCCAGCGTGTCAGCCTTGCGACCGTAACTGCTTGGCGTCCACTGATTAGGGCATCTGCTCGTGATTCGTTTAACATCGATATTCCTTGTTGCGAATTAGACTACTCAAATTTTCTGCACATGCAATTACGCTAATGACGTCAGAAGCTGATGACCAACACGCTCATTGCATACATGCCCACCTGACTGCCGCTTTCACATACTTACTGTGATGCGATGCAATCATGTTTCGTATTCGTGCGAGCTTTGTATACGTCATTGGTACGGTGTGTCCTAAGATATGGCGTTCATCTAGGGCGCCTCGTGGTGGCTCGTCGCTAGCACTAGCGACACACAAATATCGGTCGCTCCGCGGGAGGATACTAGATGAGCGCTTCACTCACCACAACGTCAATGTGTAAATTTGCTTGATGGACACACTTTGACAGTGGCAACCTACCCTGACAGTGCGAGATGGCAGCGGGATGCTAGGCGTCCACGCCCTCCAGCTAGCTGGCTAGGGCATGTTTACCAAGATAGGTCTAGTGTTAGTGCAAGAGGTTTGCGCCACATTTTTTGCTGCGATTTCGCGACGTGTGGCCGATACGCAGTGTGTTCGGCCTTAGGGGCAAGGTAGGACCTGATTCCCAAGGGTTTGGATTAGGCGGTCGCTCGAGTGGCTTGCTGCAGGGTACCTGAAGGACTTCACGCGAGCACGCAGATTTAGGGAGCTTAGTAGAGTATGACTTTGGCAAATACCTGGTTGCCGGCGCCGCTACTTGCCGGATGCGAGTCCAATAGCATGCGTTGTACACGCAGATTTAGGGAGATGTGGCAAGCGTCCTTGGAAGGCGACCGTATGCGGTCCCTGTGTAGAGCTCGAGGATTTTGCAACGTGCTTACTGCGTAGCAGATTAGTGGTCGTATGGTGGTTGGAAGTACTATGACATTTAGTCAAGCCCGGGGTTGACTCAGCCCATTCGCGGCTCAGCAACATCTTGTGGCCGCCAAGGGGCATGGCTGACCGGCCTTCCTGCACGCAGATTAAGGGAGCTTTCACACTTTTTGTGTGGCTGAAAAGTCTGGTGCAGACCTGATTGAAGCATGTTCCTCGACTCAGCGTCCTAGTCAAGTACGCAAACAAGGTGCGCAAGTCGTCCCGCCACCAGGCGCAGGTGCTAGACTAGGACCTCACTATCAAAAGGGCATGGAAATGTTGCGTTGGATGCTGGAGGTCTCGGGTGACGAATCAAAATTTGCCAAACTCCTCGTTCTTCTCGGAGGTATTGTCGTCGTATTCGTAGTGGCGATGCTCTTTATCGTCATCTCAGATTAGTCCCTCAATGGCAGTTTCGACCCTCCCGTAATTGACATGAAGTGACTACCATCGCGGCTAACGCTCAGTCCCTTCCTCCGCCGCGGTGTACACAAACCTACTTGTGCAGAACGTGCTCGTCCCGGCACCTGTGTTGCCAGCTATACCGCGTCAAGCCTAGGTCAGAACTCAACGCCTCGACGTCACCGCTTTGTTGAACTGCGCCCGGCCTCCCTCCCGCGTACCCAAGCTTCCACGGTGTCGAGGCGCCATCTTTTCAAAGCTGGATTTCCACGCACATATATCAGCGGTGGCACCTGTATCGGATTCTGCTTCATGTTGCGTTCGATGATGTCCACACTGTCGCCCATGAGCACAGCGAGCTGGTCAATGTCTAAGATGTCTTCCATTATGTTCTCGCGTTTAATGCTCCGAAGAGTGAGACAGGCTGTCGAGCTCGGAGTCAACGACGTGTAGTACCCGTTTTTCGCCTTTCCAACTAAATTCGTGTGACGTATCTGCTTGGCGGGAGCAACGATGAAAAATAAACGTTTTAGTGTCCTGCGACAGATTCCTCCATCTGTTTGGGTACTGGGGTTCGTCAGTATGCTCATGGACATCTCCTCGGAGTTGATTCATAGTCTCCTGCCAATGTTCCTGGTCCTGTCGCTTGGCGCAAGCGTGGCAACTGTTGGGCTAATCGAAGGGATTGCTGAGGCCACCGCGTTGATAGTGAAGATTTTTTCCGGAGTTCTTAGCGACTATTTCAGAAATCGAAAATGGTTTGCCTTTACCGAATATGCCGTCGGGGCGCTCAGCAAGCCGTTTTTTGCTCTTGCACCATCGGTTGGGGTGGTCATAGCCGCTCGGTTTGCGGACCGGGTTGGGAAAGGCATTCGGGGGGCGCCACGGGACGCCCTGGTAGCCGACATTGCGCCCCCTCACCTACGCGGCGCAGCATTCGGGCCACGCCAGTCACTAGACACGATTGGGGCCTTCGCCGGTCCCCTACTTGCCGTCGGTCTGATGCTGCTATGGGCAAACGATTTTCGGCGCGTGTTCTGGATTGCGGTGATTCCAGGAGTGATGGCTGTGTTGCTCCTTGCGATTGGGGTAACCGAGCCTATCAAGCCCTCTTCCGGCCGGCGGAAAAACCCGATTTCTGCGGAAAATCTGCGAAAACTTACATCTCCGTATTGGCGGTAGTAGGCATCGGTGCAGTCTTCACATTGGCGCGCTTTAGTGAAGCGTTCCTCGTTCTTCGAGCGATGCAGGGGGGGCTGTCGGTTGCTCTTATTCCGCTGGTCATGGTTGCTATGAACCTCGTCTATGCAGTTTCTGCTTACCCGGCCGGGAAGCTCGCCGACAGGATGGAACATCGGACACTTCTCATGATTGGTGTGGCCGTCCTGATTGCGGCCGACTTGATATTGGCGTATGGAGACCACTGGACGACAGTGCTGGCCGGGGCGACTTTATGGGGACTGCATATGGGGCTAACACAGGGCTTGCTTGCGACCATGGTGGCTGATACGGCTCCGGTCGAGTTGAGGGGGACTGCATTCGGTTTCTTCTACCTTGTGAGCGGCGTCGCGATGTTGACCGCCAGTACTGTCGCAGGCGTGATATGGGAAAGACTCGGTGCCCCTGCAACATTTTACTTAGGTGCATTGTTTAGCCTGCTCACACTTGCCCTGCTTGCAATTCCACGCCGCACTTCTACAGGAGGATAATTTTCTCAGCAATAAAGCCCTATGCTGCTAGAATCATTCGCATGGAGATGGCATACCTCCTTTAACCGCCCTTAGGGCTGATGATGCCTACATATTCCTTGAACGCGCGGGAAGATGTAGGCATGTCCTTTAGCCTCTTGCGTGTTCAGATTTGACTGACAATCTTTCTGGGCAGGCATGAAATCCATAAAGCTCTTCGAGCAAACTGAATTGCTTCTCTACGTAGGGAAGTGGACATTGTTGTCGACTGTAGTCGCGGTGATAGTAGGCGCTACTACGACCTTCTTCTTGTTCGCCCTGGACTGGGCGACGAATTCACGTGACAGTTATCGCTGGCTTATCTGGATGCTTCCTGGGGCCGGATTCTTGGTCGGTTGGCTCTACCTGCAGTTCGGGAGACACGTCGACTCCGGTATCAATCTTCTCATCGACGAAATTTATGACCCGAAGACGTTCGTCCCATTACGTATGGCTCCACTGGCCTTGGGCAGCACTGTTGTGTCACATTTGTTCGGCGCCTCAGTGGGACGTGAGGGAACGGCGGTCCAGATTGGTGGGGCACTAGCTGACCAGGTCACTAAGTTGCTCAGGCTAGGACAGGAAAGCCGCCGCATTGTCCTGATGGTCGGCATAAGTGCGGGGTTCGCTTCTGTATTTGGCACTCCACTAGCTGGCGCCATCTGGAGTCTTGAAGTATTAGCCATCGGGCGTCTGCGCTATAACGCTCTCCTTCCCTGCATGGTGTCGGCAACTGTTGCTGACCAAGTTGGCACTATGCTAGGCGCTCATCACACTGTCTATCTCATCCCAACCATACCTCAACTTTCCATTTGGGGAACGGTCGCGATGATACTTGCCGGCGGCGTCTTCGGCCTGACCGGTAAGCTGTTCGCTGAGGCCACCCATGCCGTAAGTAGGCAGATGAAAAAGTCCATCCCATACGCGCCCCTTCGCCCTTTCATCGGCGGACTTTTTGTTGCGGGAACGGTGATGTTTTTTGGAGCTGACCGATACATTGGCCTGGGAGTTCCCACCATTGTCGAAGCCTTCGAGAAGCCGTTACCCTCATACGATTTTGCAGCCAAGATGCTTTTTACAATCGCTTCTGTTGGTAGCGGCTTCAAAGGCGGGGAAGTCACTCCACTTTTCTACATCGGTGCGACTTTGGGAAACGCTCTAGCTCCCGTACTCCACATGCCCTACCCCTTACTTGCGGGGATAGGCTTCGTTGCCGTGTTTGCGGGCGCGACCAATACTCCCGTGGCCTCGACACTGATGGCGATGGAACTCTTTGGTGCCGAAGCCGGCGTGTATGCAGGCGTCGCCTGCGTTGTAAGCTATCTGTTCTCAGGCCAAACCAGCATCTACCATTCACAGCGATTCGTGCAGGCCAAGCATGGACACGCCACTGACAACATGAGGCTGGAAGCAGATGGAGCTGTTAAGCACCCTGCGCCCGAAATGTCGAGCATCGATGATTCGGATGGAAGTTGCCGCGACAAGGTTAGATAATGGTCTGAGTGCCTGCGATGCCCGTCAGGAGTCATTCGGGGAGAGTCATTGCGACGCTTGACCGCCCCAGCTGTGATATCGGTCACCCCAGGCGACTACTGACCGGTAGAGTGTGGTCGCGTTGACGGCGCATCAGCTTGTACAGTACCGCTATAGGCACGACGCCCAAGGCAGACCGCGTGAGGTCACCAGGAGTTCAGGAGGCGGCGAATCTCCTCCTGTACTTCTGATGTACTGATACCGGTGGCGCCGTTAGTTTGGATAACGTGACCGCGGGACGAATCTGCCCAGCCAGAGGGGTCATCGTCCAACGCGAACCAACGGTCAGGCTTTCGAATTTTGACGTCCGATGCAACTTGTTTTCCACGAGGCCAGGCGTCGAAGTAGCCCAAGTTCTCAGGATTGTAGGTCGCACCAATGACGCGCTCCTGGAGGGCTTCAGGAAGCACCTGTCGGGTGACGTCCAATCCGAATTCTGCCACCCATGTCGTGCTCAGGACAATAGAGACATCGCGATGGGGAGCCAGCAATTCGTCGAGGATTGAAATCCACTCGAAGAGCCCACGCCCCTCCGCTTGCATATGGATTCCAAAGTCGCGGCTAAGGTAGACCTGGTCGGAGTGCAGAACACCATCGAAATCTAGGTAGCAAATTTTGGTCATGTCGGGCTATCTTCGTTCCAATTACATGCATTGCTGTCCTGGGCTGCCGAGGCAGGCACCGGCCAGCCCAAAATTGCTGCGGCTCGGCGAATAACCCATTTCATCTCGTCATCTGAGCCCCATCCAGTCTTCATCGCGCGAACGCAGTACTGGTCAAGGATTGCTTCTTCCGACATGTTTGACCTCTTGCCCAGCTTACATTCTCTCGACTTGACCACAAATTGCTGGGCCAGGTCTTCGCAAATATCCCATCTCCGGTACAACTCCTGCGGCGTACACCCGGGAAGATAGAAACGACCTCCTGAGGCAACTAGAGGCAGCTTCGCCTGGTATCCCGCTACTGAGCTATGTATCTGCGGCCGAGGGAAGTCGTCGGGTATCGAGTAGTCTGGACTGGTCAATGACGCACCTTCAAGGGGTTGATGTTTGCACTTGGCAATTGATGAATAAGATTCGTATTGTCGCCTTCGATACCGGCAGCCTAACGAACTAGCGCTTCCGTAGACTCGAGCGGAACGCTTTCACCGCATGCGGAAGCGGTTCCAAATCGTGCTGCTCAATTAGCTCAAGAGGGGTTCGATTGCCGAGCGTCTCGGCCGCTGTCGTAAAGAACCTGAACTTTTGCACACCATTGCATGCGCCAAGAGAACCTGACACTGCGTACAGGGTCTTAGTATCGAATCGAGGGTCGGCAAAGAAGGAAGGTATGTATGAGTCTCCGCCCAGGTAATGAACCTCTTGGGGCATCTCGAAAATTTCACGACTAGCCAGCTTTTCGACCAGAGCTTCTTTGCTCATGCCGGTCCTCCTGAGGAACTCGTCGTCACGGATAAGAGTCCCACTGTCGATGAGCCGCCCCCCAGCAGTGACAATCGCACGGTCAAGCTTCCACTGATGATGTGCACGCTCAGCCGCCGCGGTGCGAGCCTTTCTTGGAAGGAGAAGCACCCGCTGGGCAAACTCAATAAATTCGTTTTCGTCCCTCTTCGTCAACTCAGCGGTAGCCCGAGTGTAGGCCCGCATGACGTCGCGCTCAGACAGCTCTGAACGCTCGCTTTCAGGAGTATCGAGGAAGGCAGTCAGGGCCGACTTATACAGAACGTACGAGGACAAAAAGAGCGGCGATGACATACGTCTGTCCCTAAAAGCGGAAGGCTAGAAAGACCTGGAAGCAGGTGCTATACAAACCGCAGCTATCGGTAATACTTGATGCTGACGACCAAGTTGGAAGCGCCCTGCTGACGGCACAGTCCTGAGTATAGACTCAAATCATGTGACCGTAAAGTATGTGACCTCAAAAGCTGTGACCTCATAGGGCGTGGACATCTGCGAACTGTTGAGAGAACCTCACGCCCATATGTTCATTCCTAAAACCGAAGCGGAAGTACGCGCGACACTTTCAGAGTCTCTCAAGCGGCACAGGGCGCTTAGAAAACTGTCGCAGGAAGACCTCGCAACCGTCGCCGGCGTGAATCGCACTTTTGTAAGTCAAATCGAGAGGCAACAGAAGAACGTCTCAATCGATAGCTTAAGGCGTTTAGCCAACGCTCTTCAGTGTGAGGTATATCATCTCCTCGGTGGGCCAACGCAAGTCGATGAAGAGTGACCTGGCGAGCCTCGGTGCCCATCGCACTGCTAAGTGAACGGACGTTTGTGGTTGTACTGAGGTTGTGGTGAACTGAAACCAATGCGCCCGGCGGGGACTCGGGAGCAATTGGTTCACTTGAACGTCTATATTGACTTTGCAACCATACCCATGGCGACGGCAAGGCAGACAAAAGCAAAAGCAACTCTCAGGTGAGACGGCGCCAATCGTGATGAAAGTAGCGTGCCCATCCCCATTCCCAGCACGGCTCCCCCAGTAAAAGGCAGACCCACACCCAAGTTGAACTTCCCGGCCGATACACTGGTGGCCACGCCTGCAAGGGAGATGAGAGCAATCACTGCCAGAGTAGTAGCAACAACAGACCGGGCCTCAAGGTCGGTGTAGCGCTGCAATGCCGGCACCATCACAAAACCGCCTCCTACTCCAAGCAGTCCGGAGAGAACCCCAGCGATACCACCGAACAGTACAAGCGCACGGGCACATTTAGAAGTCCAGATGAATCGGCCGCTCTCGGTGCTCCGGATGCAAGGACGCTGTGTGTTCTCTACATCCACTCGGGAAGAATTTTGTCCAAGGCCTTTGAGGCTGTTATAGGCAACCCACACCAGAACCCCAGCAAATATGATGCTCAGCACTTTTGTATCTAGCCGGTGCGCTAACCATACCCCAAGGGGCGTCAGCACGATGCCGCTAACGGCAATCAGCATGGCGGCCCTGTAGCGAACAATCTTCGCCCGCAGCCCAACGATGGCGCCAACGGCCGCCGCGGTTCCCACAGCAAGCAACCCAACAGGCCCTGCTTGGCTCACTGTTAGATGAAGACCGAATACCAGCATCGGGACAGCCAGAATGCCTCCCCCAGCGCCGGTTAGCCCCATGATGATGCCAACGAGAAGCCCCAGTGCGACCGTTAGTAGCATCAGCCGCGCTCCAGCCCGGCCTGCACTGCAACCTTGGATTTAGCTCGCTCTAGGATTTCAAATGCGGCCATGCCAGCAAGCATTGCGATGCAGAACACAACAGGCTTGGCTCCTCCATACGCAAGCGAAACCAAGGCAGGCCCCGGACAAAATCCCGCCAGGCCCCAGCCCACACCGAAGGTTAGGCCGCCGACTACTAGCCGGCGGTCAATCTTGGTAGAGGTTGGGAGCGAAATGGTATTGCCCAGGACTGACTTCGGTCGCTTCAGTATGAAGGGGAAGGCCAGCGCACCGACCAGCAACGCCCCGCCCATAACGAAAGCGAGTGAGGGGTCCCATGCTCCCGCCAGGTCTAAAAAACCGAGGACCTTAGACGGGTCCGTCATGCCTGATGCAATTAGGCCTAATCCAAACAGCAAACCGGCCAACAACGCGCTTACTGATTTCATTTTAGGCTCCTCATCCAAGCAAATGGCGAACGACATAAACGGTGACGAAACCAGCGAACATGAACGCGACAGTTGCCGCTAATGACCGCGGCGACCGTCGAGAAAGGCCGCAAATACCGTGTCCACTTGTGCAACCTGAGCCATACCGGGTACCCAAGCCGACGAGCAGGCCGGCAATGATAAGAGTCCAGTAGCCTGCATCGATTTGCACCGCTGGCAGCCTCGCTACGAGAGCGAACACGAGCGGCGAAATCACCAACCCTGCAACGAAGGCAAAGCGCCAAGAAACATCGCCTCGCTGTGGACGCAAGAGTCCCCCAACGATGCCGCTGATACCGGCAATTCGTCCGTTGAGCATCAACAATAACGCGCTCGCAAGTCCGATTACGATGCCTCCACCGAGCGACGTCCAGGGCGTAAAGTGAGTCCAGTCGATAGTCATTTTTCGTCTCCCGTCTTGGGGCAGTACAGTTGATACAGCACCTGCAGCACAGCTAGAGCCTCAGCACTCGCGATGCTGTAGAAGATTTGCTTTCCTTCGCGGCGGGTACACACCAACTCCTCAGCACGCAGAACTGTTAATTGCTGCGAAAGCGTTGGCTGGCGTATGCCAGTCATGGCTTCTAGTTCGCTTACAGCAAACTCGCCCTGTGTCATCTGGCACAGCAAGAGCAGGCGGTCTGGGTTGGACAGAACCTTAAGCAGGTTGCACGCCGCCCCAGCTGCAGCGCGGAGTTGGACCAAGTCAATCGTTGGTGTCGCCATGTTTGAATCCATTCGAGAGATAAGCTTCAGACCAAACTATATCACAATATAATATATTGTGTGATATATTGAAGTTGACTGTCCTTTAGTTCAACATCCACCCAAGGAGCCATCATGATATTCAGGCAACTCTATGAGCCGCTGTCGAGCACCTACACTTATCTTCTTGGTGACGAAGACACTGGCCAAGCCATCCTCATCGACCCGGTCATAGCAACGATGCATCGTGATTTGGCAGAAGTGCACCGGCTCGGCCTGACACTGGCCTACACCGTCGACACCCACATACATGCTGACCACGTTACCGCGGCGCTTGAAATGAAACGAACCGTCGGCAGCAAAATCGCTGCTCCCGCTTGGGACAGGTTGCCTTGCGTCGACTTTGGCATCGAAGAGGGAACAACTTTTCAAGTTGACGGCATCAGCCTGCGACCTCTTCACACCCCAGGTCATACTGATGGCCACTTTGCATTTCTCTCCGCAGGCAGGGTCTTCACAGGTGACGCCCTGCTCATCGACGGCTGCGGCAGAACAGATTTCCAGAACGGTAGCGCCGACGCTCTGTACAAGAGCGTGCGTGAGAAATTGTTCTCCCTTCCGGACGAAACCCTGGTCTATCCAGCTCATGACTACAAAGAGCGTTTTGTTTCATCCATCGCTCAAGAAAAGGCGCGCAACCCAAGGCTGGGAGGAGACAGGACTCTTGATGAATTCAAGACCATCATGGCGAGCTTGAACCTACCTTACCCCAAGTTCATTGACTATGCCGTGCCAGGCAACCGTCAATGCGGTGTTTGCCCACCCAACTTACCCGAGAACCTCGCCCAGTATTGCCAGCAGATGTCAGCTAGCCCTCAAGGCTAAGCGAACTACAACCGCGGAGAACGACATGGAAAATTTCAAGCAAATTGAAGACGGTATATTCTTAGGCCCTCAGCCGAGCGAAGGTGACTTGGCAGAGGCTAAGCGACAAGGAATCGCGACAGTGATTGACCTACGCTTGCCATCTGAGACGGCAACGCCGAATGCGAACCTAGTGCGAATGCACGAGCTCAATTATGTGAACGTACCAGTCGACAAAGCAGCTCTGTCTACAAGCCAAATTGCTTCTCTTGAGCGAGCCATTGCTCAGACAAATAGACCACACCTGGTTCACTGCGCTACCGGCGCAAGAGGCGCTCTTTTGCTTGCCCTTAGTCGAGCCAAACAACAGGGTTGGACTGCCGAGCGCACACTTGAGGAAGCTGCATCTATGGGCTTTAATCTGCAGGGTTCAGAGGCGTTTGTGCAGTTCGTGAAAGAGGAACGGAAGGCATGAGCCTCGCGTATGTAGGGCGCCTGCTGAGCGGCATGGCTGAAAGGTAGTCCCCGCCTTCGAACCTTTTGCTGGTCCCCTACCATTCAACTGCCTAGACATGTCCGACAGGAGGAGCAGCCTGGCGACAAAGCATTTTGGGTATTCGGATTAGTCGGTTGATACTGCTAATGCAGGCGAGCCTGCTTCGGTAGTCACTAACCAAGTAATCTTCTCGTACAGACATGCGTCGCTAACCCTGTCGAGGGTAAGTGTGAACTCCTGTAGAACTTTACGTGCAGCGCCGCACTTACCAGCGCTGCGCTTTTCGTTCATGAGTACGGCAATGCCCGTACACGCCCTCCAAACGAGGCGCGAATGCAATGTTGAGCCTGGCGAAGCCTCGAGAAGGCCAGTGCGCAAGCGTACTAGCCATTCCCGAAGGGCCGAGACCCACCGCTCATGACGGCTACCTGTCGACGTGGGTGCTCCCGCCGCGGAACGTCCGCGCTGGTTCTTTGCCGCATTCACGTCAGCATGTGCTAGGTAGCCACATGATAGACAGCCAAAGCTGTTTCCCTTGCGATTTGCACGATGCACAAAACCGCAAGAGGAACACATCTGACTGGTATAGGCCGCCTCGACTTCGGTGACCTTGAATTCTTTGAGCTCGCTCCAGCTCTTGATGCACTGCTTGAACACTGCTTGGCCGAAGCCACGCAGCAGACGATTCATGCGACGACCCAAACCACTATTCTCAGCGACGAAATTAAGCTTTTCGAGGATAACTTCTTCAGGACTATGGGCTTGCAACAGCGAGCGCACCCAGCGCTGGACGTTATTCTTGATGTAGCGGCGGATACGAACTGCAAGGCGCCGATAGCGTGCACAGTCAGTCAGGCGAACAATGCCAGCGTTCTGCAGACCTTTGGTTGTGGCCTGAAGCTGGCGGTCATATCGACCTAGAGTATCAATGAAATTTTCGCCGCGGATATCCCCTTCCGATGAGGCAAGGAAGTTTCGCAAGCCAAGGTCTAGCGCAAGCAGTGGGACGCCAGGACGGTGCCAGCGCTCAGTTGGCACGTCGCGGACTATGTCAAGATATAGAGCTCCGTCTTTGGTTCGCAGCGTGAGCGTTTTTGCCACTATACCCCCGGCGGCCGCAAAGTAGGCATGTGGCTCAACTGGCACACGTATGCGTTTGCCTCGCTCAAGCGTTGACAACGTGACCCAATAACCAAAGTGACGATGCTTCGTGTCTTTGACCGCCTCGAACTTTGCACTGAGCTGGTTGAACTGAAGAGGAAGCCCGTCTGGGTCAGGAAGGTCGTACCTTTTAACGTAGTTGTCGAACCAGCGACGTGTAATCCTAGTTGCAGCTTGACTGATGGAAGTCGGCCCCGTGCCAGTTCTGAGTGTGGCATTTTGGTTGGCGTTGGTGGCGTTCCACAACTGGCATGCATTAATCCACATCACTTCGTGGCGCAACACGGAGTCCGAAATGCTGCGCGATAGCCGGCGTCCTCGATTCGACAAATTCGAAGCCCAGCCCTGCGCTTGGCCGGCTAGAGCGCGCAGCATCAAGTCCTTTTGAGAGGTGACAAGCCTCGTCTGAGGGAAAGTTGAAGTCTGGCCGGAGCATCGTAATTTCGGGTTGAAAACGCCAGTGCGCCAGAACGGTAACCAGTACCAATTGAACGCCGGGCGCAGCGTCCGTTTCCATTCCGCAGCAACACCTTCCAAGACATTACGTTTGGTCTGGTTGAGCTCGCGCGCTACCTTAAGAGCATAGCTGCGATGTACGGACTTGAGCGAAACGGTAGTGGGCACGGAGTAGACGGGTCATGAGCAAAACCTGTCTAGCACCTGCGTTTATACTTTTGATTCAGCCAACTAATCCGAATAGCCAGCATTTTTACGTCCAGTTCTGGCTTCCACCGTTCTCGCCCAACAGCTAGCGACAAATCAGCGGCAACCGGTGACCTCTAGGCCTTGGACGCAGGTCCCCGTCGCCCGGGCAACGGGACATCAGAAGCCAACGCATTCCTTGCCCGTTCCCGGCCCAGGCAAGAAACTGTGCTCGCTGGCCAGCGAATTTATCATGTGTCGCTATACATGTCAGGTCAACAATACAGGGACAGACATGCAAGACTTCTTAATCGACTTAGCGGCCGTCATCATCATCTGCTCGCCTATGGTCGCAGTCATCGCATTCGGCATTTACAAAGGGGACTTCTCAAGAGTTAGCAAACCTTCTTTGCCCCCGGACGAACTCGAGTTGCGTAGACGAGCGAACGAAACGATGCTCCGCCACGAACGGAGAGCATCGTACGAACGTCGCAAAACCGAGGCTCAAGTGCGACAGTGAACTATTAGAGAAATGATTTAAGCCCCTTACGCAGCCGCCTAAGGGGCTTTGTTCTTGTGACGTTCATATGCCTGCTGATGCGCCGTCCTACCGGCGCTAGGTCGAGCGCAGTGCAGCATGACACTCCGATACCGAAATGCTCTCACGCGCTGCTCTTTGTCTTAGTGGTCGGCCTTCTCGCTTTCATCGGTCCTGAAAATCGGACGCCGAGTCATGCAACAACACGGCGAACAATGCTTTGTTTGAATTCACAACAACGACAACCATCGCCGTGAGACAATATCCTCAGAGAAACTTCCTCCCTTGCTATGATTTCGTCCAACCACTTACGGAGGCTGAAGCCCGCGCCATTTTTCGTGATACCTGGCTTGGCTACAGAACTCGGCCAAGCTATTGCACGCATGTGCTGGACTTTAGTCTTCGCAGCCTACCTATACTTCAGTCAGCAATTTAGAGGAACTCCGCAGTATTCAGCAGCGTGTACGCTTGCGGTAATCCACTTTGTCTTCGCTGTCTCGGCTTGGCTTCTCATAAGAACAAAGGTTGGGGGTACTCCCCTGCGCTTTCTTACTATGACAGTAGACCAAGCGCTGTTTGCAACTACGCTCTACCTCACGGGCGAGATAGCAGCGCCGTTCGTTCTGATGCCCGTATTGCTGACGTTTGGAAGCGGGCTCCGATATGGCAGAACCTATGCTGTTTTATCCTCAACAATTAGCTCAGTGTTGACGTGCGCTGCACTGATGTATTCCCCTTACTGGGAACAATATCCGACCATCCGCCTGGGGTTGGCTGTTGCGGCCATTGTGCTTCCGCTGTATCTCTTCCGCTTAACAGACGCGTTTGCTTTCGAAATGCGTACTGACTCGCTGACGCAGTTACGAAACCGAATTGGCTTCGACGAACTCCTCAATGAGGTCTGTGAGAGTGCCATCTCTGCAGAGCACGAACGTGCTGTTGTCTTCATCGATTTGGATGGCTTTAAAAAGATTAATGACGTGCAGGGGCACGACGGTGGCGACCTCGTACTCAAACACGTAGCGCATTGGCTGACCGTGGAGCTAGGGCCCTTAGGTACTCCTGCACGGTTCGGTGGCGATGAATTTGCTGTCATCGTGGGGACGCGATTCGTTCGCGAGGATTTGGAGGCAGCCCTTACACGATTCCTTAAGCGCGCAGAAGCTGTAGGCGAGCTTTTCGAGAGTCCACTTGGCGCCAGTATCGGTGTCTACTATCTCGAGCCGGCCTCCGCGATAACGTCCCGATTTGCGTGCAAGGCTGCGGACCAATTGATGTACAGGGCAAAAAAGCTAGGCAAGAATCAGTTCGTCACCTCGACTAAACAAAACTTCTCCGCAGAAGGCCACCTAGTTGACTTGCCTAGCCTGCCTAACGCGGGGAAGGAAACCGCTCTAGCTGCGGTTACGTCGGTGCCAGAAGACTGCAGCCTTGATAACCTAGTTCAGTTGCACCTGTAGCGTCCCCACCTGCGACGGAGTAACGCTTCTACAAGCCCTAGTGAAAACGTACGTGTATCGAATTTCCTACGAAACGACTTTGCGGAGCGTGCCTACATCAGTCCAAACACCGCGCACAAACTAGAAATGGCGACATTGCAGTGCGCATACGAAAGTGCGCGCTAAACTTTCTTAGTGATTGGGCGACATTTGCTGAAAATTCTTAGTTCCTGAGCGACAGTTGAAGGCGGATTCTGCATTTTCTTAGTGGCTCTGCGACCTTCGGTTGCGTGTGTACATCCGAAGCAGGCAGAACTCTCGCTGAAGGCTCAAAGCTGGCCTCGTCCGTTGCAGAGGGCCTGGCACGGGGCGCAGCATTATATTTAAAATCGATTTATAAGAACTCACACTTGGAAATTTTATGGCGAGACTAGGTTTCGATAGGCGTACAGGGCTCATCTATGAAGGCATGGAGGGCCCAACCCATCCTGTGTGGCCTACTCCAGCTTTGTCTCAAGCAACATTGATTGAGAAGCCAGAAGACTTGGAACGTATTCCAGGTGATTTCGACGGCTTAGGCTGGACCTTCATCGACGGCAGCTTTGACCCTGGAAGTCGTGTACGCCGAGGGCGACTATTCCAGAAGTTTGGCGCAGTCAGCTGGGAGCGGACTCAAGTCGAAGCTCATCCTGCTATCAATTCCGACCTGCAGAAGGCAACTATCAATGGCGGCCACGTGAGCAAAGAGCTCAGCGTCTACTACGAGTGCACCGAACTTCTTCAAAAACCCAATCGTGGCGAAGGGCTCCAGCTGGCTCTAGGTCGCAAAGACGGTCATTCGTTGTGGCGCATACTTCAAACCGAACGAATCGCTTCAGGCGACGTGCTGGTCACGCTTCGGGCAGAGTCGGCATTTGGCGTAATTCCACAACTAGATGCCAATCAGATTGCAACCGACGCCTTACCAGGGGTGCAGGCCGCGCTGGACCGAGTCGTCAAGTCGGCCTACCGAGAGCTACCTCAGTCCGTGGTCGACCACTGCCGAAATGCTGCGGTCATGATTACCTCGCGGTGGATGCAGAAGGTAACTCATTCTCCTAAGCCCGTTGAGCAAGACCTTGGCCATTGGATAAACGCAGTAAGAAGCCAGTTCGGTGACGGTAAGCGGTTTGCGCTGCGAAGCGCACTTGAGACTATCAACCGACTACACCCGCGAGGAAAGGACAACGAGTCATACAAGCACTCACTGCGCAACATCGACGAGCTTGATGCTGAGTATGCTCTTCATGCTCTAGGCTTCGTGATTCGTGAAGTGAATTGGGGTCAGTAATTTTGGCCTGCGTTTGCCGGCTGACGCCCGACCAAAATATTCCCAGTATGGAGTCTGTGCATATGTATGGTCGAGCTAAATGACTCCTGACTATGGCCGGCTTCACTGTTTTTGCCGCCGCCTGGGTGAACTGCGCCCAGCTTCTCTTCCTCGAACCCAGGCCTCTACGGTCTCGAGCCGCCATCTCAACAGCGCCGCATTCCCGCGAACGTACATTAGTGGCGGCACTTGTGTCGAATTGCGCTTCAAGTTCTTTCAATCGATTCCACGCTCTCGCCTAGTAGCAGGGCGAGTTGGTTGATATCCAAAACGTCTTCCATTGAGTTCCTAATGTCAGGTCACCGAGAGGGTTAGACGGGATGTCAAACTCGGTGTGAAAGACATATAGAGCTTAGTTTTAGCCTTTTCCGTATCCTTTCCAACAGTACCAGGAGCACTCGTGCTCTGTTGCGTGACAGAGGGAGAACCCTGAACGGAGTCGCCGGCGCAGCGTCATCGCGCCTGATGCTTGCGATGGGTCGCCTCTCAGTCCCGTGCACAGGATAACTGCTCTGCCGTTGCCTGCATCTGCGGGCCACAAGCGGTCCACTCAAGCTTACTGACGTGCCATCTTGCAAGCCGCTCAACTGACGTACGGTGCGCCTGAGGAAAGCGTTAAAGACACTGTTAACGACGCCGGCGGGCCATGGGCGATTCCCACGAAACGCACGCTTCGAACTCTTTAGCAATTGTGCAACAGCCTGTTGCACGATTGAGCATTATCGGCTTCCGGCACAGACGCTGGCTTTAGCGTCCTATACTAGAGAATTACTCAGCAGGAGAATTGCTATGCAGATTAGCCGCCATCATCGCGACATGGCATGCTCGCTTCGACAGCAGATGCTGGAACTGCCCACCCTAAAATAGCCGCGGCGCGGCGGATAACCCACTTCACCTCCTCGTCTGAGCCCCAACTAGTCTTCATTGCACGTAGACAGTACTAGCGCAAAATTGCATCCACTGAGATATCAGCACGCATTCCCACCTTGCATTCCCTAGACTTTGCGACAAGCTCTAAGGCCAAATCTTCGCAAATATCCCATCGGACGTATGGCTCGCGTCGCGTACACCCAGGGCGGTAGAAGCGTCCGCCAGATGCAACAGGAGGAAGCTTGGCTTGGTAGTCTGCTACCGCGCTATGTATGTGGGGCCAAGGAAACTCTCCGGTTGGAAGTAGTCTGGGCTTTTCATGGAAGGAGGAGCACTCGCTGCGGCTAGCCGGAGTGAAGCCGCACTTTCGTCAGCCAAGTTGAGCGGCAACAGAAGAACTTGTCCATCGATAGCTTGAGGCTTTTAGAGAGCGCTCTTCTAGGCGCGGTACACATGTCGGTGGTAGCTAAGCCCGCAACGGCCGGTGTGCCAGGTGAAACCTGAATACGGTCTGGACATCATGGTTACACCCGTCAGACTGAAGTGTACTGCACTTCACGCCCGGTCCGCCCGAGCTATGGCTCACGAAAATTCGTTCGCTTCGACGCCTTTACTGGCTCTGCAGTATACGGAACCCTGCAAAAGGCGCACTCCAATCGGACGAATCCCAACGGCCTGTACCATGGCTCAGTTCAGCTCGGTGCGAAGTGCAATAGCCTGAAACCCGCTTAAGCCTAAGCTCTCGTATAATTCACGGTCATGGACAGTCAGAGCCAAACGAACCTATCCCTGCCGGATGCTGCGCTGCAGTTGACTGTCAGGGTCACGCCTCTTGAGTTCATAGAGCTTCCCTTCGTCTTAGATGGTCGCAATGGAAGTAACCGCGCGAATCCTGACCGAGCCCAAATTAGTGCAGAGACCGACGTTGAGGCCGTTCATGCCTGGCTTTCGCGATTCATGGACACGATGACAACGTTAGCGACATATCGCAAGGAAGCCGAACGGCTGCTACTCTGGTGTGCGGTTGAATTGAGGAAACCTCTCTCGTCGATGAGGCATGAGGATTGGCTCCTATATAAAAACTTCCTTGCAGCTCCGTGTCCGACCCGGCGCTGGGTTTCGGAGGATGGAAGAAAACTGCCCCGGTCACACGCCGACTGGAAGCCGTTTGCTGGACCATTATCAGCTTCCAGCCAACGACAGGCAGGCACAATCCTTAACGCGATGTTTTCATGGCTTGTAAATGCCGGCTATTTGGCGGCAAATCCCCTCGCGCTTTCACGGGAACGAAAGCGAAGCACACCTGCTCGCGTCACTCGCTATCTTGACGACGATGTATGGGCGGAGGTCAAACTTACCATCGAGATGCTGCCAAATGCGACAACGAGGGAGCGGCAACATCACGCCCGCCTACGCTGGATTTTTTCGCTGCTATACATCTGCGGATTGCGGATTTCTGAAGTTTCCGGAACTCGAATGGGGGCGTTTTTTTCGCGGCGGGCTGCGGACGGCACCGACCGCTGGTGGCTCGAAGTTGTTGGCAAAGGCGCGAAGCCAAGAATAATCCCAGCGACTAGTGAGTTGATGGCAGAGCTTGGACGTTATCGCGACGAGATGGGCTTGGTACGGGTTCCCAAACAGATGGAATCCACTCCATTAGTGCTGCCGATTGGCGGAAAGCACCGTTTTCTTTCAAGAGGAGGATTACACACAATTGTAAAATCTGTGTTTGAGCTTACTGCGGAGCGCTACCGGCTGCGTGGGCCCAACTTCGAATCTCAGGCAAACATGATAATGCAGGCTTCCGCTCACTGGTTGCGGCACACTGCAGGTTCACATATGAGTAATAATGCCTTAGACATACGACATGTACGCGACAATCTCGGCCATGAATCAATTGCGACGACAAACATATATTTACATTCGCCCGACGATGTACGTCATGCCGAAACCGAGGCCAGGCATCGTATTGACTGGGGCACGGAGCCCCGTCTTAATGAATAATCCAGACCCGGTTATACTCGGATGTATAGTGCAGGTTCTTTGGGTGCGGCGGACGGGTAAAGCTCAAAAATCCACAGCGCTCTCCATTCAGCACTGGTGTAGGGCAACGTACTATCAGGGCCTGAGGCTTTTAAGACAATGTCGTAATTTTTCGTCGCCGACCCAGAGCAATCTGACGATACGGACAGGTCATAAGGGTCTCGGTAGATTGCAAAAACCGCGTCGATTGGCATCAACTTGTTTGACGTGAAATCTTCCAAAGTTAGTTTTTTCCAAACTACATTCCCTTGGGCGGAAGTAGCACCAGCTAACGAGATGCAAATATTGGTTTTTTGCCGGTCTTCCTCTATCTTATCCCAAATAGCAAAAAATTCGCAGTACGCAAACTTTAGAGCCAGCCAATACGGAAGCTTGTGCCCCCCTGGTTCCTTAAGGCGAACGTAATGTGACCTCCTAGTGTCAAGAAAATTCCGGTGAATATTTGTCTCTTGTGACATTCTCCAAATTAAATAAGAGAGAGATGCCGAGCAAACCTTTCCTCCGTCAATGCGATGCGTCTCATCGTCAGTGAGTTTTTTCAACCTGTTACAACAGGTCTTATGCTTCCGCAGGAAACTCTTTTTTATCCATCGACGCAAGCTTTTATAGCAGCGACCGACGTCGCCCGCTAGCAGCACTTCGGAATAGCAATCGTCACCGGAAAACGACCTTATTACGTTAGTTCCTTCCCAATAAAAACTACGTACCGGATGGACTCGTAGGTTGGTTTTCCAGTTTTCACCGAAAAATCCTGCTTTAGAAACCGCGTAAGAAAGCTGGGCCGAATCGGCTGTTGAGGCAGGTCCAGCGTGCAGCGATAACGCGTACGTAAGCTCAGCTAATACCTTGTCCCTCTGAGGGACTACTTCTTTAAGCCTCTTCCACCACCGCACGAAGTTTTCACACTCACGCTGCAACAGTTTCGCATCTGAGTGCGGCAACCGGACGCCAGCGATAAGCTCGTCCGCCCCTAACAACTCATCATCACACCAAGTGCAAAATCTCGACAGGTTGCCAGGCCCCCTTCTACCAAGCCGCAATTTAAACGTCTCTTGCTGAGCACATGATTTACAGGGCGAAAGAAAATCCAGATTGTGCAATGGGCATGTTGTAAAAATCTGAAGATTGTAAAGGGATGAGTGGTAACCCTTCTTGAAGCACTCAGGACAATGGCGCATTAGCGGAGCCGCAGTCGTGTTGACTTGAGGCATTCCCAACTGGTCCAAGAATCCCTGCTTTAGCCTTTTAGGGGAAACCCCCAATAAACTTGAAAACCTTTTAAAATCAATCCATTCGCTATTGTAAAATCGGTTGGGACGACCGGCGCAATTTCCGTCAAGGTCGTTGCTAATGAGCTTTACAAGGAATCCAAAAGAAATATTGTTATAGGCCAATATCTTATTGTATATAGACCAGGAGCTCTCGTATGGAGCAGGAAACGTCGGGTCCCACGTCAGCCGTTCTAACCCTGAAATATCAGTAGTCATGTTGCGCAATCTGACGGGACTTCAGAAAAAGAATTAAAGCTGCAATTGAAGACTGCCGTCTCAATCTCATCAGTGCTAATAGTAAAATTTATCCCGTCTTCCCGGCGCAAAGCTAACAGCAGATGCTCAATCGTCAGAGAAAGTAGCTCCATCGAAACCGCCGAACCAGAGTTTCCGGACGCGCGCGTGAGCGCATCCCAAAGTCTGTCTTTCGAGTGCAAGAGCCGGAATCCATGCTCGAACGCTAGTGGAAAAAAGAAGCATGTGTAGCTACAGCCTGAGCCTTCCGGCCATTCGGAATGTTCATCATATGCTTGGAGCAAGACCGCTAGGTCTTTGGAGGAAGTGCAACCTTCGAAGAGAACGGGTCTAGTTAGTAATCGCGCAATAATCTGCTGGTCGCTCGATTCCATTAGGGCAGTACGGCGATGAATTATAGACGGTTGTGCGAAGGATACAGCGGTCATCTTGACCTTGTTAAGCTCGAGCGTGTTCTGTAAGCAAACCAATTGTTGCAAGTCACCTTCATTAAGTAGCTGCAATTCATCGATTAACATTACAAACTGCGTACCGCCGCGGGCTTTTACGTTAACCCGGATATCGTTGACCGCGTTTATGAAAAGCTTGGCAGGTTTATTTCCAGATGCGAGCGCATGAGCAGATGCCTCAAGGATTAATCGCGGTAGGTGGGCATCAGAATAACGCAGTGAAGAGCGAACACTTACCATTAACGTATAGACGCTAGGGAACTCCTCGTTTAATTTTTCGCGAATAGCTCGCGCACACCACGTTTTACCAGTCCGCGGCGAAGCGTAAAATACGACTCCGGTTCTGCGTGCCCACACATAGTCCCGTACTATGTCATACGCGCGCTTCATCATCGGCGTAGGAACTGTGTAGTCGCGTTCAAGAACCGGATGGGCAGCCCGAGCGCTCGGTGCCCAGTCACTGCCACCATCTTCGGTGCTAAAGGTTCTACAGTCCAGCACAGGAGTCTGAGCTCTAGTCATAGTCTATCGCCGGTTCTTTATCTTTGTGAAAAAATCGTCCGGCATATCAGGCATAAGTCCCATTCGCGGTGGAGGAGTCGGGGTGACTATAGGCACTTTGTTTGCTCGAACGAAAGTTGGCCGCTTACCAGCTTCAGCAGACACTTTTGTTAATTCGGTAATAGCCCTTGGTGTCGGTGGCGACGGTGCTTGCCTTACGTTAGGTTTTGCTTTTCGAGCGTCCCTGCTTGTAGAAAGATACGCAAGGTACGCTTGTATCGGGTCTTCGAACTCACTAATAACAAGTATTCTTGATGATATCAGTCGGTTGATGTTTTTACGGGTGGCCCTGGAATGCTTAGTTATACCCCACTTGCCTTGTGCTTTCAATACACCTATTTCAGCGCCGTTTTTCAAAAAAGCGCGAAACTGCCGCATATCGCTCTCGTCTATTTCTAATATTAGCCGCGAGCCGAGTAAGTGCCCGCTATTTGCCAAAACAGGATTGGTGTATTTTGCGCGGTCCACTTGAACGTACGGACGGCGTCCAGTCGACCTTCCGCCGCGCACTGTCGCCTCCTCCCTCGTCCCCATAATCTTCGCTGCAGTCCGGCTAGACTCCGGCAGCCGCCGGATAAGAAATTCTTTCGCGGGATTCTCAACGAAATACCTAATGGCATCAAGCGGCGTCAGATAAGAAATTCCCTCACTCGGGGTAGCGTTATGCTGCGCCATTTTTACATCTAGTAGTTCCTCAACTTCGCATGCGCGAATCCGGTACCGCACTGCCTTTTCTTGCGCATCTTCGGCCCTCCCTTTTTGGGGACTACTTCCCGTTGTCGATGGCAATCGTCGAAATACGTCGCTGCCAATTTGTCGGAAAAGCCGTTCGACATTTGGTCTTCTTTCGAAGTGAGCAACCGGGCCCCAATTGATAGCGAAACCAAGCATCTTTCGTCCGGTATCATGTATCCGTTCTGCAAGATGTGCTAGTGCACCGTCAAAAAAGGTAGATGTCCAGAGCGCCCCGTGCGCCGCCGGGATGACCCCGCTCGGGAGACCTCCGCCGCTTGGGTAATGCAGTCCAGGAAAGCTGATGGTCTTGGGTTCCCAACGTTCAGTCCCGGCGCGCCGAATTACATCGAGAACGTCATTCGAATTTACCTCGCTGCTGTAAACTATGGAATACGCTAGCACAGCTGACGAAAACCGGTCTACGGCAGCAATTAGCCAAAGCCTATCTAGCGGAACTTCTGTTTCTGTCCCTTCTGGGGTCTGTATCGCAACTGAAAAGAATCCCTCAATGCGATACGAGTCTATCTCGACAACTTCGTATGGTGCTTCGACATAGAGTAGGACATCGCTACCAGTTCCAACATTGAGATGAGCGCGGGCAACTTGGCCCTCACGTTCATTCACCGCTTTCGAGAAATTCGCGTCGAGGACATGCTTCATAAACTTCGCAATTGAGCGTGCGCCGAGATGCTGAGTGCAAAATGGCCATTCGGGCGCGGCGATACCCTTGCTTTTTAGAACAGCAATGAAAATGGTATGCAGGTCCTTCGGTCTAATGCAAAACTCATGGATATGGCGTCGCTTGGCTTCTTGACGGATATATCGAACGAGAAGAGGTTCGAGGTCTGGAAAGCGCGAAAGCATATTCCCGAGCACACCCGAACTCCCACCTCTTTGTTGCGGCCTTTTAGGAGATACTGGAGCGCTCCGTTCGTATTTTTTTGTTCTGTAGAACGGAAGCAAAGCCCGAAACCCAAAGACTTGACCGTCATCAGATAGTCGCACGCACTTCTTAGCAAGCTGCACCTGGACCTGCCGCGCAAGTCCTGTTACCCGCTCAATTTCCTTGACTGGAAACTGGGCAAAATACATTTCCATGGCCTTCACTTTTAGAAGGAAGGTCTCCCGTCGAGACGCGTCAACTTCGGTGTCCAAAACTTTGGGCCAAAGTGTTATATCGGGATAGGTGCAGATTGCTCGTTTACGTGACCACATGGAGTTCCCTATCCGGAGTAGTCCACTTAGTTGCTTCGCAAAACGGATGATGACTAAGGTCAAGTGTTAGTGAGCCCGCGATGCTCATCCTTACAACCAGCCCGTAAACCGTCGGTGGGTCGAACGCCGCCAAGTCGGCCTCTATATCTGCGAGCACCCCGGCCCCGCGTGCGCGGAGCGCCGAAACGAGGGCTGCGCTTTCATTGGTGAGTTCCATGTCACGGATGGCGGCAGCGAACGAAATCGCTTTTAACCATCGCATCGCACTAGGAACCCGTTGTTTAAGTTGGTCGCTGCTAAGCTCCGACATACCAGGCAACACAACGTCCGCCGTCGGCGTGAACTCAGAAGTAGGGCCGACGAGCTCTTCGGGCGACGTTACGCTGGGACGGTTGCGTAGCAGAACGCTAGCTCGGGCGCCGGTGAAATTAACAGTTATTTGGCGGGCTTCGTCACCGCCTGCGGAATTCTCATCATCGAAGGAAAACCATGCGACAGCGGGGTTCGTCTCAAGATAGCTCAGCCAGTACACGAGCTCACGGTCACTATGAAGCATCCAGTCTCGGCTAGTTTTCACGCTGTAGACGAGCCAAAGATTGGAATTAGCTCTTCCCCTCCCGCGGTAGGAGGCAAGTACCCTAAGGCGCTGCTTTGAACTGAGTGACATCTTCGTCTGCCTTTACGACATTCGTGAGGCCAATGCAGCACCCTGGACAAGAAGGCACCGCACACATGTACTAAATTTAGTTCAAACCGCATCTTTGTCAAGAAATTAGTTCTGGCATTCGGAACTAAATTCGTATTCTTGAGGGGGAGGCAAGTTCAGCCGAACCGACGCTAGTGCTATGAAGTTAAAGAGAATTTCAATAACTCACCCGGGGCTTGAATTAGTTCGGAGGGCTAAAATCGATCGAAATAGTCTTCTCCGAACACCTGACAACGCTCCGTCCACGACGTTTGAGTTGCCGAAAGCTTGCCGCGTCGTCGGCACCTGCCTGGCCACGGTTTCAGCGTCCAGGAAACGGACCACGATGCCGTTTTCAAGTTGGACGACGTGCCTGGATATCCATTAAATGATCGTCCGCTACGGAACATCTCGGCCGATAGTGCCGCCTGAGCAGCATCTTGCTCTTGCCGATCTCAGTGGCAATCGCCTCTTGGAATTCGGTCACCCAACAAGCGCTCGGCGATTTGCGCGACGCGTTCGACGTCGATTTGGAAAAACTCCCTCTGCGAACCGGGCCGGCAGCCTTCCGGCAAGAAGGCACGCGCGTTCGATCTTCGACGCGCACCGGGCCTCCTGGCGCATCGCGAGTTCGAAGTTTTCGGGCACCGCGGTCGATCTGCCAATGAGCGCAGCCATGTTTCAGGCCGACCATTCGACAGCCCGATCGTGCGTGATCGAGGCTTCTATCCCGGGTCGATTCGATACAAACGCAGGCCATGCATTGAGTGCTTCCAGGCGACCTGTGGCCCGAACCCCGGCTGCACGAGTAGTTCGAGCCGCTTCTTGGCGCAAACCTCGTGTTATGGCACACGCCTGCTTTCGGCGCGCCGTACGGCCCGCATGGCCCCTCGCATCCGACCAGCCCGAGGCCGCCGGCAACAATAACCAGATGATTACGCCGCGTGGGGGGATAAACGTATCGGATGGCCGCCCTCCTCTGCGCCTTTCAATGGTTTCAGCCTTCGACCACGAAACCGGGATGCGTGAACGCCTGCGTCGGCATATGCGCATGGCCCTGTCGGCTGCAAGCGGGTCGCCGTGCTGGCCGCAGCCTTGGTGGCCGGTTTTTCTTTTGGGCGAAAAGCTCTGGTTGGTTAGTTACATTTTTGTGTTAGAGTACCCGAACCTTCAACCTCGCTTCCGATCCTCGTATGGCCAAGCTCACATCCTGGGACGCCAACCCGGTCAAGGCTTTCGAGAAGTTCGTCGTCAGCCTCGACTTTTCCGAAACCGCCAAGCGCCTGCCCGCCGATGGCAAATTCAGGACGATCTCGACGCGCTCCGTCGAGACCTACACATATATGTTCGGAAATTTCTGCAAGTGGATTGCGGAACAAGGGATACGCTTCTCTGCGGTCGACCCGACCGACCTGAAACGGTTTATCAACCGCGCCGATGAACACGGGCGCGCGATCAACAGCAAGATCGCCTACCGGTACCTGCGCCTGCTCGAACGCTGCTATCAGCATCTGGAGATCGATCCGAACCCGGCACGCGCGGCGATCCTGGCCACCGGCCAGGCTGAATTCATGCGCGACGAGCCCAGTCGTGCGCTGTCGGAGGACCAATTGTCACGGTTCTTCGACGCCTTGCCTTCCGCGCCGCCCCGCCTGCGCAGCGCGACTCCCTTCGGCGGCTGGAAGCGCCGGCGCGACCGGGCCATGCAGCTGGTGATGGCGCTGGCCGGGCTGCGGGTGTCCGAGGCGATCGGCCTGCTGCTTAGCGAAGTCGGCCAGCAGACCGATATCGACGGCGCCATCGAGCTCGCCATCACGCCGAGCGAGAAGCACGAAACCAGTCACGAACACGTGACGATCCTCCCGCGCGAGGGGGCCGTCGAACTGCAGGCCTGGTTGCGGGAGCGCGCGACCATGGGAATCCCGGGCGAGTTCGTCTTCCCTGCCAATGCCGAAGGACGGAAGATGATCAAGAAGTCCGTCTACATGCAGGTCCGGGCCACCTTCGAGCGCGCAGGCATCGACCCGTCCCGAGCAGGCGGGCGCACGTTGCGCAACACCTTCGCCCAGCGCAAACTCGCCGAGGGCGCCAAACCGGACGAGCTCAAGGACACCCTCGGCCTGGCGCTCGAGCGCTCCGCTGCGGATTACCAGTTCGCGCGCATCAAACCGGACCCCGATACCTGAAACCTTACTTCGCCCGCCGCTTCACCGCATACCCATACTGCACCGGCCAATCCGGTTCCTCCTCGAACGCATGCTGGGCCTTCAGCGCCCAGTACGGCTCGCGCAGGAGTTCGCGCCCGACCAGCACCAGGTCGGCGTCGCCGCCGGTGACGATCTCGTCGGCCTCCTTCGGATCCGTGATCAGCCCGACCGTGCCGGTCAGGATGCCGGCATCGTCGCGGATGCGGCGGCTGCATGGCACCTGGTAGCGCTTGGCCACCGGAATGCGCGCGGTCGGCAGGTTGCCGCCGGTCGAGACGTCGACGAGATCCACGCCCAGGTCCTTGAGGCGCCGCGACAGGTCCACCGACTGTTCGATGTCCCATCCGCCTTCCACCCAGTCGGTGGCGGAGATGCGCACGAACAGCGGCAGTTCGGCGGGGACGGTCGCGCGCACGCGTTCGGTCACGCGCAGCGCGAAGCGCATCCGGTTTTCCAGGCTGCCGCCGTACTGGTCGTCGCGCTGGTTACTGTGCGGCGACAGGAACTGGTGCAGCAGGTAGCCGTGCGCGGCATGGATCTCGAGTACCTGGAAACCTGCCGCCAGCGCGCGGCGCGCGGCGGCCTCGAAAGCGTCGACGATGGCGTCGATGCCGGCTTCGTCGAGCGCGACCGGTGTCGGATCGCCCGGGTGGAACGGAATCGGGCTGGGCGCGACCACCGGCCAACCGCCCTCCTCGGACGTGGTCAAGGTTGCGCCGCCGGTCCAGGGTGCCGCGGTGCTTGCCTTGCGTCCCGCATGCGCGAGCTGGATGCCGGCGCAGGCGCCCTGGCTGCGCACGAAGCGGGCGATCCGCGCCAGTGGTGCGATGTGATCGTCGCTCCAGATCCCCAGGTCGCCGGGCGTGATGCGGCCGTCCGCGGTGACGCCGGTGGCCTCGACGATGACCAGGCCGGCGCCGCCCACCGCGCGGCTACCCAGGTGCACCAGGTGCCAGTCGTTGGCCAAGCCATCCTCGGCCGAATACTGGCACATCGGCGCCATGGCGATGCGGTTGCGCACGGTGAGGCTGCGTAGGGTCAATGGGCTGAGCAGGTCGACTTCGGGCACTTCCTGGTCGTGGGCGGCGCCGGCCATGGCGCCGTGCGCTGCCGGTCCGGTGGGTTGGGCACGTCGCGGAATCATAGTTCGCCTCCGGGTGGAAACAGCGGTGGATGGGACGGCCGGCGCGTGAAGGGGCAATACGCCCCCTGCTGCGCTACGAACCGGGATGCAGGATCACCTTGGTCCAACCGTGCTCGCGCGCGTCGAAGTGCTTGTAGGCGTCCGGGGCCTCTTCCAGCTTCAGCTCATGGGACACGATAAACGAGGGCTTGGCGCGGCCGGCGTGGATCAGGTCGCGCAGTTCCCGGTTGTAGGCCTTGACGGGACATTGGCCGGTGGCGACGCGCTGGCCCTTGAACCAGAGCATGCCCCAGTCGAGCGCGATCTTCCCTTCTTTCTCCAGCGCGTCCGGGCCGTTCGGGTCCTCCGGGACGAACACGCCGACCACGCCGATCCCGCCGGTGAACTTGACCGAGTTGACCAGGTTGTTCATCGTGAGGTTGGGGCGCTCCTGGCGGTGATGATGGTGGTCGTGGCACTGGTAGCCGACGCATTCGCAACCCACGTCCGCGCCGCGGCCATGGGTCAGGTCCATGACCCGTTGCACCGGGTCGTCTTTCGAAAAATCGATCGCGATCGCGCCGATCGACTCGGCCAGCTTGAGCCGGTCGGCATGGCAGTCGACCACCATCACGCTGCAGGCCCCCTTGATCATTGCCGAGTGCGCGGCCATCAAACCCACCGGCCCGGCGCCGTAGATGACCACCGCGTCGCCCGGCTTCATGCCGGCCAGTTCGGTCGCGTGCCAGCCGGTCGGGAAGATGTCGGCGCACATCACATAGTCGGCCTGCTTTTCCTCGGCGTCCGGCGGCAGCTTCAGGCACATGAAGTCGGCCCAGGGCACGCGCAGGTATTCGGCCTGGCCACCCGGCCAGGGTCCCATGTCGGCAAAGCCGAAGGCGCCGCCTGCCATGCCGGGTTCGTTCGCGTTCAGGCAGTAGTTGGTCAGGCCGCGTTCGCAGTTCCTGCAGTGGCCGCAGCTGATGTTAAAAGGCAGGCACACCCAGTCGCCGGGCTTGAGGCGCTCGACCGCCGGACCGACTTCCACGACCACGCCGAGGTTCTCGTGGCCGAAGATGCTGCCTTGTTCGAAATCGGTCCGGCCTTCGTACATGTGGAGGTCGGAACCGCAGATGTTGGTGCTGGTAATCTTGACGATCGCATCCGTCGGACGTTCGATCTTGGGATCGGGTACGTCCTCGACGGCGACCTGGTTGGGTCCTCGATAGACAACAGCTTTCATAATCTGCTCCTATGATCCACCGGGATCGACCCTGCCTTGCATGTCACGGCACGGCACATCCTGGCGGTTGTTGATGAAACCGCGGCAGTCCCGCGGACGCGTCCACCACCGCGGCAGCATCGACCCGCCGCGAAAGTATCCCTCCACAGTGAACACGGAGCGTGCGATCACAAGGGGGTGCGGTGCATTGTTTTTTTTCATCGATCTGCCCATGCGATAGCTTGCACGGCCCTTCTTTCCGCGAGATACGAGAAGCTGCGGCGCGGGGACGACAGGTTGCGCGCCCAGCCCGCAGGCCGGGATGTGCGCCTACAAATACATCGCGCCCGGCGTGCCAGAATGGGCATCCACGCAGTCGATGCTGTCGTCTTTGGAAAGGAAGAGTCATGCGAATCACACCCATGCTTCTTGCGCTCGTCTTTGCAGGAGCCGGCCTGTCTTCAGGATCGGTGCCCGCGCAAACACAGGCGCTGCCAGTGGCACAATCGGAACATCACCGGGCCGACAGGATGCTGCAACAGGCGGCACAGTTCGAACACCAGGTCACCGGCGTGACCGTCAGCGAACGGGGGCGTATCTTCGTCAACTTCCCGCGCTGGACCGAAGATTCGCCCGTATCGGTGGCCGAAGTCATGAAGGACGGGAGCCTGCGTCCTTACCCCAACGAACAATGGAATGCCTGGCGCAACGTACGGCGCGACGAGCTCGATCCGTCCGAGCACTGGGTCTGCGTGCAGAGCGTGGTGGCCGACGGCCGCGGCAGCGTCTGGGTGGTCGACCCTGCCGCCCCCGCCGTGGACGGCATCGTGCCCGGCGGACCGAAGCTGGTACGCATCGATCTCGCCAGCGACCGGGTGGCCCAGGTGATCCGGTTCGGCCAGGATGTCGCGATCCCCGGCTCCTACCTGAACGACGTGCGCTTCTCGAAGGACGGCAGATACGCCTTCCTGACCGACGCCGGACAGCGCGGCGCCCTGGTGGTGGTCGAACTCTCCAGCGGCAAGGCGCGCCGGGTACTGGACGGCCATCCGTCGACCCAGCCCGAAAAAGGCGTGGTGGTGCGCACCGACGGCAGGCCGCTGCGCTATCCGGACGGACGTCCGGTGCTGTTCGCCGCGGACAGCATCGCCCTGTCGTCCGACGGCGCCTGGCTGTACTGGAAGCCGCTCACCGGTACGACCCTGTACCGCATCCAGACCGCGGCCCTGACGGGAAGAGGCCTGGCCGGCGAGGATGTCGGCAGCCAGGTCCAGCCCTACGGCAAAGTCGGGCCGACGGACGGCCTGTGGATCGCCCGCCGCGCGGGTAGCGGCGGCGACATCCTGTTCATCACTGCCATCGAGGACAACGCCGTCAAGGCGCGCGACCTGTCCCAGGGCCCGTCCGGCAGCTTGCGTACGGTGTTGCAGGACCAGCGCCTGCGCTGGCCCGACACCTTCAGCCAGGGACCGGACGGCAGCCTGTACCTGACCACCTCGCGTATCCAGGACTCGGCCTTCTTCAACCGCGATGCGCCCTTGGCCCTGCCGACCCAGCTCTGGCGCCTGCCGCGGCCACGCGACTGAATCCGGCACGGCGGGCAGCAAACAACGGAGGATTGATCATGGCAAGCGGACTCCCTGCTGGACAACGGAGCACGGCATCGCGCAGCAGCCGGCCGATGCAGCATCTCGACTGGATCCCCATCGCACTGGGCGCCGCGGCCGTCGTCGCCGGTCTCGGAGGCCGCAAAAAAGGCGCCGCGGCGCTCGCGCTCACGGTATTCGCCGGCGCGGGCGCGGTGAGTGCGATGCGCAGCGCGCGGTCCGCGCGCGGGAAAGCGTGTGGCGCGCCGGAGGTGGAGCGCTCGATCACGATCGGCAAGACGGCGGACGAACTGCGCCAGGCCTGGCTCGACCCGCAGACGCTGCCGCAGATCATGGCGGGCTTCGCGGCCGTGCATCCTGCCGGCGACGGCCGCATGCACTGGAAGCTGGCCGGCCCGCTCGGGCGCGCCAGCGAATGGGACACCGAGACGATCGACCGGGGCGGCGAAGGGCTCGGATGGCGCGCGCTGTCCGGCGGCGCCGTCGCCAGCGAGGGAAGGCTGCGCTTAGTCCCCGCCCCGGCCGGCCGCGGCACCGTTGCCACCCTGCGCCTGCGCCTGGAGCCTCCCGGCGGCGCGCTCGGCGAGTGGATCCTCGAACTCCTGGGAACCACATCGCTGAACCTGCTCGCCGACGGCGCGCTGCGGCGCTTCAAGAACCTCGTCGAAACCGGCGAGATCCCGACCACCGAGCGCCAGCCAGCCGCGCGCGCCGACAACGATTGAGGAGCAGGACATGCGAGCACTGTACTGGAACGGCGTGAACGACCTGCGGGTCGGCACGGTGAAGGACCCCGAAATCGTGAACCCCCACGACGCCATCCTGCGCGTCAGCCTGTCGACGACCTGCGGCTCGGACCTGCACTTCATCGACGGCTACATCCCGACCATGAAAGCCGGCGACGTGATCGGCCACGAGTTCATGGGCGTGATCGAAGAAGCCGGCCCCGCGGTCAAGCGCGTTGCCAAGGGCGACCGCGTCGTCGTCCCCTCGTTCATCGTGTGCGGACAATGCTGGTATTGCCAGCATTCCCTGTACTCGTTGTGCGACAACACGCATCCCAAGCCCGAGCTGCAGGAGCCCCTGTTAGGGGGCCATCGCACCGCCGGCATCTACGGTTACACCCACGCCTTCGGCGGCTACGCCGGTGCGCACGCGCAGTACGTGCGCGTGCCGTTCGCCGACAACGACTGTTTCAAGGTGCCCGACGGGGTGGCCGACGAGACGGCGCTGTTTCTCTCGGATGCGGCGCCGACCGGCTATATGGGCGCCGACTTCTGCGACATCCAGCCGGGCGACACGGTCGCGGTCTGGGGCTGCGGCGGCGTCGGGCTGATGGCGCAGCAGAGCGCGCGCCTGATGGGCGCCGAGCGCGTAATCGCGATCGACCGTTTCCCCGAGCGCCTGCAGATGGCGCGCGAGCACGCTGGTGCGGAGACCATCGACTATACCCAGGTCGACAGCGTGCTGGACGTGCTCAAGGAGATGACGGGCGGACGCGGCCCCGACGCCTGCATCGACGCGGTCGGGATGGAGGCGCACGGCACCGGACCGCAATACGCGTATGATCTCGTGAAGCAGGCGCTGCGGCTGGAAACCGACCGCGGCCAGGCCTTGCGCGAAGCGATCATGGCCTGCCGCAAGGGCGGCACCTTGTCGGTGCTCGGGGTCTACGGGCTGATCGACAAGTTCCCCATGGGCGTCATCATGAACAAGGGCATGACTGTGCGCAGCGCCCAGCAGCACGGACAAGCCTACATGGAGCGCCTGCTTGCGCACGCCCAGAAGGGCGAACTGAACCCGGCCTACCTCGCCACGCACCGCTTCTCCCTCGAGGAGGGGCCGCGCGGCTACGACATGTTCAAGCACAAGAAGGATGGCTGCGTGCGCGCGGTGTTCGCACCGTAGGCGCCGCCAACAGCGTTGGTACATGGGGCCGGCCCGCTGGCGGCCCCGAACACGACAGGAGCGACCATGCGCCACACGCAACTACCGTCCGGAGAGCAAGTACCGGTGCTCGGCCTGGGTACCTGGCACATGGGCGAACGTCCGGAAAACAGCCAGAACGAGATCGACGCCATACGATGTGCCGTGGACAACGGGATGCGCCTGATCGACACCGCGGAAATGTATGGCGACGGCGCCGCCGAGCGATTGATCGGCAAGGCGCTCAGCGGGCGCCGGCCGGATGCCTTCATCGTCAGCAAGGTGCTGCCCCACCATGCGACCCGGCGTGGAACGGTCGCCGCCTGCGAGAACAGCCTGTGCCGGCTGTCCACCGATTACGTCGACATGTACCTGTTGCATTGGACCGGCGCGGTTCCGCTCGAAGAGACACTGGACGGGTTCGACGCACTGCTGCGCGCGGGGAAAATCCGGTACTGGGGCGTCAGCAACTTCGACACGGCGGACATGGAGGAACTGGCCACCCTGCCCGGAGGGAATGCGGCGGCAGCCAACCAGGTTCTGTACAACCTGATGCGGCGCGGTATCGAGTTCGACCTGATGCCCTGGTGTCGGCAGCGCAAGCTTCCTGTCATGGCGTATTCTCCGCTCGAGCAAGGCCGCCTGCTGGGCGATGCCGCGCTGCTGCGCCTGGCGCAGGCGCATTCGGCCACGCCGGCACAGATCGCCCTGCGCTGGGTGTTGCGCGAGGATGCGACGATCGCGCTGCCCAAGGCGGGCACGCCCGGCCACGTCGAACAGCTACGCCGCGCGCTCGACATACCGCTGTCGGCGCAGGACCTGGCTGCGCTGGACCGCGCGTTTCCGCCACCGGCACGCAAGCTCCCGCTGGAAGTGATCTGAGGCGTACCGCCTTGGCGGGCCGAATCATGGCGCCGCCGGGCGGCGGTCCACCCGCATGATCGGCGCCATGGTCGACCTGACCGAGCGCCGCCAGGCAGAACGCCGGATCGAATACCTGGCCTATTACGACGCGCTGACCCAACTGCCGAACCGCCAGCTGCAGATGAACCGGATGCAGCGCGCGCTCGACAACGGCGCGCAGCGGCGCACGAGCAATGCCCTGTTTTTCATCGACCTGGATAACTTCAAGTCGCTCAACGACACGCTCGGACACGCGGTGGGCGACCAGATGCTCAAACAGGTGGCGCATCGCCTGAGCGCCTGCGTCAGCCACGACGATACCGTGGCGCGCTTCGGCGGCGACGAGTACGTGGTGCTGCTCGAAGGGATGAGCGCGGACGTCGAACAGGCCGGCGCCCAGGCCAGGGGCGTGGGCGAACGCATGCTTGCGACCCTGCGCCGGCCTTGCAAGCTCGACCAGTATTGCCACCACAGCACGGCGAGCATCGGGATGGTGCTGTTCTGCGACGCGCGCGACGACATCGGCGAACTGCTCAAGCGCGCCGACATGACGATGTACGAAGCCAAGGCGGTGGGCCGCAACACGCTGCGCTTCTTCAATCCGGGCATGCAGGCCGCCCTGTCGGCGCGCATGGCGCTCGAGAACGACCTGCGCCAGGCCGTGGGCCAGTGCGAACGCGCGTTCGAGTTGCACTATCAACCTCAGATCGACCGCCACGGGCAGGTCAGCGGCGTCGATGCGTAGCTGCGCTGGCGCCATCGACGCGCGGGACGATTTCGCCGGCCGAGTTCATCCCGCTTGCCGAGGAGACCGGGCTGGTGCTGGGCCTCGGGCAGTGGGTGTTGCGGCAGGCCTGCGGCCAGCTGCTGGCCTGGGCAGGCGACCCGGTAACGGCCCGGATCGAGATCGCGGTCAACGTCAGCGCGCGCCAGTTCCACCACCCGCAGTTCGCGGCCCAGGTGCTGGAAGCGCTGGCCGAGGCCGGGATTGATGCGCGCCGCCGGTTGTCTGCAAGTCCTGAAAGGGGGCGGCCGGCGCCGCCCCCCATAGCCCCCTGCCGGCGACGACGGCCCAAAAATCAACCCAAAAAGTTATAGACGAGCTAACGAACTGAGCATAGTATGTACTCCAATTGGTCTGGCCAATAGCTCTAGTGGTACGTTCAATACAAGATTGGTCTGATCAGTTGTGTAGTATGAAAAACAACACTTGGAGACATAACGATGATCGAACACGTGCAGCGTACCACCCTTGCGGTCGCCGTCGGCGTCCTGCTCAGCGCCTGTGGCGGCGAAGTCAGTGCCCCGCAGGCGCAGATGGCGCGGACCTCCTCCCTGGTCGTAGCCAGCGCCGTCGCAAGCGGCTGTCCCGCCCTCGCCCTCGACGGCACCGACGCCCAGACCCTAACCGGCGCCTCCACGCCACTGCAGCTCGGCACCTACGGCACCCGCCGTCCCGGCGCGCCGGTCTTGATCGACGGCAAGCATTCGCCGAGCAACTACCGCGCCGCCCCGGTGCTGCCGAGCTGGCAGTTCGCCACCTCCGACCCGACCGGCGGCGCCTTGACCTTCGAATGCGAGGTCGCGCCCAGCAGCGGGTGGCACAGCTTCAAGCGCAGCGGCAACGGGCACGAACGCGTGGTCGTCACCGGCGGGCGCAACGCGGCGCCCCAGCACATCTACACGGTCTACAACGGCCAGCAGCTCGTCGCCGCCCTGCAGGAAGCGGGCCTGGCGCCGAAGATCATCCGCATCGTCGGCCATATCGACATGCGCATGAGCGCGAACAACACCGTGTTCAAGGAATACGAGAGCTACAACGACCAGAAATTCGGTGGCTCGATCAGCATCCCGTCGAACACCACCCTGGTCGGCATCAACGACGCCCAGGGCCGCCCGGCGCGCATCACCGGCACCACGCTCCTGATCGGCGGCGAGCTCGCCGCCAGCCAGGGCGGCGACTACGAGGCGGACTTCAAGGCCTGGGTCGCGGCCGGCAAGGACGGCGACCAGTTCCCGACCTGGACCCGCAACGTCATCGTCCGCAACATCGCGCTCGACACGCCCTGGGACGTGAATCCCGAGGATTCCGCCAATGCCTATGCCGACGGTGTGACGATCTCGCGCGCGCAGAACGTCTGGGTCGACCACGTCACCATCAGCGATGGCGACACGCCCGACCGCCTGGCCAGCGACACCCGCCACGACGGCGCGCTTGACATCGTGCGCGGTTCCGACTACGTGACCATGTCGAACAGCTATTTCTACAAGCACGGCAAGACCACCCTGGTCGGCAACGGCGACAGCGGCCGCGCCTGGAGCGATGCCGGGCGCCTGCACGTGACCTTCACCGGCATGTACTGGCACGGCACCGCCAGCCGCCTTCCATTGATCCGCTTCGGCCAGCTGCACACCTATAACAACCTGGTCGAGGGCGACACCAGTCCGGCCGACCCGGACATGAAGTTCGCCGGCGGCCTGGACGTGCGCTACGGGTCGGACGTGCTATCCGAACACAACTACTACCTGTTCAAGAACCTGAAGCCGTCCCAGGTCGGCGGCAAGGTCTCGAGCGGCAAGGACGCGATCAGCTACCGCGCCCTGGGCGAGCTGTTCATCAACGACAAGGGCGACGACACCAAGCCCTGGGTCGGCGGCGCGATCGACATCTCGACCACCCTGATGGCCGCGACCTCGCTGCCGCGCCTGAACAACTGGACGCCGCCCTACACCTACACGACGCTGCCGGCCGACCAGGCCTGCATCTACGTGAAGAACAACGCCGGCGCCGGACGCGTCAACAACCCGGGTACCGGCGCGACCTGTACCGCGGCAAGCACCACGACGCCGCCGCCGACCGACCCGACCCCGACGGATCCGGCCCCGACCGATCCGCCGCCAGCCACGGCGCCGGTCTGCACCGGCCTGTTCAAATGCAATACCGGGGTCGGCCAGGGCGTGATGAATCCGGCGGTGACGGCGCCGGTCGGCAGCAGCCTGGTGAACGGCATTTACCAAATCACGGGCGGCGGCAACATCTCGACCTCGACCAGCTACAACTTCTATTTCAAGTACATGCCCCTGACCGGCAACTTCGTCATGACAGCCAAGATGCAGACCCAGGGCGGCAGCGCGACCGGGGCGCGGGCCGGCCTGCTGGCGGCCGAGTCGGTGTCGGGCGGCGGCGTGTATGCCTGGACCGCACGCTATGCCAACACCGGCGAGATCCGGCGTGCGATCAATGGCGACAACAAGTCGGTGTTGCCGGGCTATTCGACGACCACCTTGCCGGTCTGGGTCCGCATCGAACGGCGCGGCAATGCGCTGTACTCGGCGGCCTCACGCGACGGCTTGACCTGGACCGAAGCCACCAGCGTCAACGTCACCGCGCCCACGCTCTACGTCGGCATGGCGGTGTCCTCCGGCAGCAACAGCGTCGCGCAGACGGCCAGCTTCAGCAAGCTGTCCGTCATCGGCGGCGGCCTGAACTGAGCAAGGCCGGGCATGCCGTCGCCAGGAGGCGGCGGCATGCCGCCGGTTCCCCTTTTTACCCTCTAGAAGAGCAACTATGAAAACCAAAGCAATCGCCCTCCTCCTTGCCCTGGCCGCAGCCGTTGCGCCGGCCGGCGCCGCCAACATCTCGTTCACCGGGCAGTTCGCCTACGATAACGAAGTCAAGCTGTTCCAGTTCACGGTCGACGCCTTGACCACGGTCGGCATCCGCACCTGGTCGTACGCGGGCGGCGTGAATGCCGCCGGCCAGACCATCGCGAGAGGCGGCTTCGACCCGATCCTCCAATTATTCGACGCCGCCGGCCAACTGATCGGCGACCAGGACGACGGCGGCTGCGCCGGCGCCTCGCGCGTCGCCGCCGATGCCGTCACGCGCCAGTGCTGGGACATCAACTACTCGGTCAAGCTCGGCCCGGGCACCTACACCGCCTCGCTCCAGCAATGGAACAACTACGTCGTGGACGAGGACCTGAACCAGGGCTTCTATTATCAGGACGAGCAGTACCGCAACTTCCGCAACGGCTTCGTCGACGAAATGGATAATCGTCGCAATGGCACCTGGGCGCTCGACCTTCTCAACGTAAGCCTGCCGCCCCCCGCGCAGCTGCCGGAACCGGCTTCGCCGTGGCTGGTCGGAGCGGCCCTGGTGGGCATGGGGGCGCTGCGCCGGCGTGCGCGCGGCGCGGCCACGGCAGCCTGACCGGCCGCCTTGTTTCTCAAGCCTGGGCGGGAGCGGCCGGTGCCGCGATGCTGACGCAGTCAAACAGCATGTCGTCGATGGTCATGTCGCTCCTCCAGTAATCCTTGACCCGTCCGCCACGCGGGCGCGCAGCGCGAGCCAGCCTTCGGGCTGGCTTTTTTCATTGTTTTCCTTTATACATATTTGGTTTCCACTTCACGAGCCCGCGCCGACCGCATGAACGCTTTGCCACCCTCCCTGCGCCTGACGGCGGGCACCGTCGTCAGCGCGACCTGCGTTGTCGCCCTGCTGTATTTCGGTCGTGAAGTGCTCGAGCCGCTGGCGCTCGCACTGATCCTGAGCCTGGTGCTGGCGCCGCTGGTGCGCAGCATGACGCGGATCGGGCTGGCGCGCATGCCGGCCGTGCTGCTGTCGGTGGCGCTGGTGGCCACCGCCGTCGGCGGCGTGGGCGCGGTGCTGTTCGACCAGCTGGTGACCATCACGCGCGACCTGCCGCAGTACCGCAAGGCGATCAAGGCCAAGGTGGCCAATGTGCGCGAGCTGGTCGAGCGCCCGCTCACCCGCATCGAGGCCGAACTCAGCGCCGTGTCGCCCGGACCTGCCACCCAGGCGGCGCGGGTCAGTCGCGGCAACGTGGTGACGATCACCCCGAACCAGCCGCTGCCGGTGGAAGTGCGCACCCCGCGCACCATGAAGGACACGCTGGCCAGGGTCATCAATCTGGTGTGGGGTCCGATCGGCGAAGCCGGGGTGGTGCTGATCCTCTTGGTCTTCATCCTGCTCGAACAGAGTTCATTGCGCGACCGCCTGGTGCGCCTGGCCGGCCAGGCCGAGGTCAGCCGCACCATCCGTACCCTGGGCGACGCCGCCCAGGGCGTCTCGCGCTTCTTCTTCTCGCAGTTCATCGTGAACGCCACCTTCGGCGTCGTGATCGGCCTGTCGTTGTGGCTGGCCGGGATCCCGCACGCCATCCTGTGGGGCGTGCTGAGCGGGGTGCTGCGCTTCGTGCCCTACCTGGGCGTGCTGCTGGCGGGGACCATCATTGCCGTCTTCGTGGCGGCGATCGATCCGGGCTGGTCGCTGGCGCTCACCTGCATGGCGACCTTCCTCGCCTTCGAGCTGGTGCTGGCCAACTTCATCGAACCCAAGGTCTACGGCCACAGTTCCGGCCTGTCGCCGCTGGCGGTGATCGTCTCGGCCCTGTTCTGGGGCGCACTGTGGGGCCCGGTCGGCCTGCTGCTGTCGACCCCGCTGACCTTGTGCCTGGTGGTGGCCGGCCGCCACGTGCGCGGGCTGGCGCCGATCACCATCCTGCTGGGCGACGCACCCAACATGTCGGACGCCGAGCGCTTCCACCAGCGCGTGCTGGCGGGCGAAGCCGACGAGCTGACCAAGGATGCGCGCGCCTACGTGCGCCGCTACAGCTTCGCGCGCTACTGCGACCACGTGCTGCTGCCCGGCCTGCGCATGGCGGTGTCGGACCTCGGCACCGGCGCCATCGACAAGGCGCAGGAAGTGCGCATGCGCGGCGTGATCGCCAACATCGCCGAGACCGTGGCCAGCGCCTCGGACAGCGGCGCGCGCGGCAAGCGCAAGGCGGTGCCGCTGCTGGATGCCAACATCGGCGCCCACCTGCGCCAGATGCGCGAAGCGCGCTTCGGCCGCTGGCAGGGTTCGCTCGACGTGCCGATGGGCTCGATCGTGCTGTGCGCCGGCCTGCCGTCCGAGCGCGACGAATTCCTCACCGAGCTGCTGGTGCGCGCGCTGCGCGAGGGCGACGTCGATGCGCGCAGCCTGGTGGTCGGCAACCCGCCGGAGCGCCCGGAAGGCAGCCATCCCGAGCTGGTGTCGACGGTGTTCATCACCTATCCGCGCCAGGACAACTTCGACGCCTGGCGCGCCGCCGTGGCCGAACTGCGCCAGGACCTGCCGGAGGCGCTGATGGTCACCGTGCTGCTGCCCTACGACGAGCAGCTGCCCAAGCGCGCCCTGGTCGAAGCCTATGTCGACATGATCCTGCGCTCCTTCGAGGAGGGCCTGGCCTTCGTCGCCCCTGACCGCAGCGCGCCGGCGCGCCCGGTCGGTACGCCCGAGCTGGCGCGCTGAGCTCGCGCCAATCAAATTTGTTGTTTTCCAGGCGCAAGTGTGTGAAAAATCACGCGAAACTTGCGCCGGTCTTTACGGCTGCCTATATTTCCCACGTAAAATGCTTTCCTATCGGCATTACTAATTTTGATGGCGGAATATGAAATCGGTTCAACAAGAAGTCGACGAGCGCAGCAACCTCACCAGCAACAACAAGTTCGAACTGCTCCTGTTCCGCCTCGGCGGCGACGAAAACGGCGAGCGCAGCGAACTGTTCGGCATTAATGTGTTCAAGATCCGCGAGATCGTGGCCATGCCCGAGATCACCGCCGTGGCCGGCTCGATGCCGCACGTGCTGGGCGTCGTCAACCTGCGCGGCCAGATCATCCAGGTGCTGGACCTGCCCGCCATCGCCGGCGTCAAGCCCAAGACCGGCCTGAACATCATGCTGGTGACCGAATTCGCCCGCACCACCCAGGCCTTCGCGGTCGAGAGCGTCGAAGAGATCGTGCGCCTGGACTGGAACCAGGTGATGTCGGCCGAGCGCGCCGCCGGCAGCGGCATGGTGACCAGCATCGCCCGCCTGCCGGACGAGAACGGCGAGACCGGGCGCCTGGCCCAGGTGCTGGACGTCGAGACCATCCTGCGCAACATGAACCCGGATTCCGGTCCCGAGATCAACCAGCAGACCGTGGGCGCCAAGATCCACATCAAGCCCGGCTCGGTCGTGCTGGCCGCCGACGACTCGGTGGTGGCGCGCGCCCTGATCGAACAGGGCCTGGACGCGATGGGCCTGCCCTACATCATGGCCAAGAGCGGCAAGGAAGCCTGGGACCAGCTCAACAGCATCGCCGGCATCGCCGAAGCAGAAGGCAAGACCGTGCACGACAAGGTGGCCCTGGTGCTGACCGACCTCGAAATGCCGGAAATGGACGGTTTCACGCTCACCCGCCACATCAAGAAGAGCGCACGCTTCGCCAGCATGCCGGTCGTGATCCACTCCTCGCTGTCGGGCACCACGAACGAAGAGCACGTCAAGAACGTGCAGGCCGACGCCTACGTCGCCAAGTTCTCGGCGGAGGACCTGGCCAGCACCCTGCGCCGCCTGCTGCGCCAATGAGAACGGGGGCGGACGCTGTCAACCCGCTCCGCCCTTGCGCCGTTGTGTTGTAACAATCACTAACACAATGACCGGTGTGCGCACCGTGGCAAGATATAATATTGGCAACAAGCCGGTATGGCATTTGAGCTACCGGCAAAGCGGAGGAGCGATCTTTCGCCGACCGGACAAGCGGACCGCCGCCTCGTGGCGCCTTCCGCGGAAAGCGAACCATGCCGCAAAGACGACGCGACGACGATACCGCAGTAACTGCCGAGTACGCCTTCTTTCTGGCGGAAACCCGGGGCCTGCGCTTCGCCCTCGACTACCTCGACAACTGCCGCATCCCGCGCGACATCCTGTTGCGCAGCATCGACGAGCCCGAACGCCGCCGCCGCATCGAACGGCGCCGCTATCCCCGCAACGACTGATTTTTCCGGCAGCGCCATTTCCGCCACGCGCGCGTCGGCGCGGCGCGCCGCATGCTACCGTGTGCGCGGGAGTCGGACATGGAGCGCAGCTACCGTTGGCTCGCCGAACACGGCCGCGGGCTCGAGCACCTGTGCCTGCAGTTCCGCGACGACGTGATCGTGGCGGACGGCGTGGTCGTGGGCGAAGACGACGCGCGGCGCTTTGGCTGCCACTACCGGATCTGCTGCGACGCCGGCTGGCAGGTGCGCTCGGTCGAGGTCCACGTCGCCGGCGGCGCCTCGCTCGTGCTCACCAGCGACGGCCGCGGCAACTGGCGCGACGGCGACGGCCAGGCCCAGCCGGCGCTGAGCGGCTGCATCGACGTCGACATCTCGGCCACGCCCTTCACCAACACGCTGCCGATCCGCCGTCTCGGCCAGCAACTGGCCGCGCGCACCACCATCGACGTGGCCTATTTCCTGCTGCCGGACCTGCGGCTGTCGTGCGCCGCCCAGGCCTACACCCGGCTGAACGAAAGAAGCTACCTGTTCGAGGACCTGGATTCCGGCTTTCGCGCCGAGATCGCGGTCGACGCCGACGGGCTGGTGCTGCACTACCCGGCGCTGTTTCGCCGCAGCGGCGCCGCGTGAGCCTCCCTGCCGCAGCGGCCCTGCGCTCACGGAAAAGGGGTATAGGCGAAGCCGCCCGCCATCACGCCGACCAGCGCCGCGTGGTTTTCGGCACTTTCGCTGAAACCCACGAGAACCTCGGCCAGGCTCGCCGCTTTGCTGTCCAGTATCCCGGTCCAGTAGTCGATGCCCGCCTGCTCCCCCGGACGCCGCAGGACGTTCTGGTAGAACATTGCGACGATGTCGCCGTTGCCGGCGTTGGCGCCATACAGCTTCGCGAATTCGCTCGACGCGACGAAGCCCTCGGCCACCGCCGTGAGCGAAGTTCCCTTGTCCATCGCCCCGATCCAGTACCCGAGCCCGGCCGCGTCAGGCACGCGCGCGAACGCCGCCTGGTAGATGCGGTAGGCCTGGCCGCCGTTGCCGTCGATGTCGAGCGCGATCGCGCGGTCGGCAAAGGCGATCCGCTCCACGCCGCTCAAGCTGGCGCTGGCATGGCTGGAGCTGACCGTGACCCCTTGTGCATCCCGGGTGATCGCGTAGGCGCTCGCCGGACCGGCCAGCCGCAGCAGGTCGATGCCCTCGCCGCCGTCGATCGTGTCGCGCCCGGCCAGCCCATGGAACACGTCGTTCGCCGAGCCGCCGCGCATCGTGTCGTTGCCGTCGCTGCCGTAGAAGGTGCCGGCGACGTTCGTCCCGATCAGGCTGTCGCCGATGGCGCGGGCGGTGTAGACGGCGCCGCCGTCGGCGCCGAACAGGGTGCTGACGTGCAGGCTGGTGGGCCGGGCCGGCAGCTGGGTCTGGTCCAGGCCGATCCCCGTGCTGACGAACACATAGTCCGTGCGGCCGTCGTTGTCGGCATCGAACTGCAGCGGAATGCCGGTCTGGTGATCGTCGACCCGCGTGAGGCCGACCAAGCCCTCTGCCGTGAGCTGCGTGCCGGACAGCGAGAACCGGGCGGGGCTGAGGTGCCCGCCCTCGTTCAGGTAGATATAGGCGCCTTTCGGCGCGCCGGCCACCAGCTGGGTGGCCGAGGAGGCCATCTGCCGCAGCACCAGGTCGAGCCGCCCGTCGTGGTTCACGTCTTCCATCGCGATCATGCCGGCGTGCTGGACCCATTGGCCGGTCTCGTCACGCGTATTGGCCACGCGGGGCTGGTTGTCCCCCAGGATGGCGCGGGTCGCGTCTTCGAACCCGTAGTTGCCCTTGTTGCGCAGGACCTGGAGCGTGGAGACCGCGCCTTCCCAATGGATCACGATGTCGCGCAGGCCGTCGCCGTCGATGTCGCCCGTGACGATGCCGGACGCGCCCGATACGCCGAAGGCCTTGATGCTGTCGGGCTGGTCGAGCTGCAGCACCTTGTCGAACCCGCCGTCCTCGCCTTGCCGGTAGATGCGGATCGTGATGCCGCTCACCTGGTCGTTGCCGGCATAGCTGGCAGTAATCAGGTCCTGCCTGCCGCTATTGGTCAGGTCGCCGATGGCGTTGGTTCCCGAGAACTGGTAATCGACGGCGCCGCTCCAGTTGCGATCGGCATTCGCCATGTAGCGCACTTCGTCCGGCATGCCTTTGGTGGAAAAGTTGAATCCGCCCTTGCCGTCGCCCAGGTAGAAGAAGCTGCCGCTTCCCTCGACGGTGGGTCCGCCCAGGCGCGTGACGATGATGTCGAGGTTGCCGTCGGCGTTGACGTCGCCCGCGGTCGAGATATGGTTGAACGACGGGACGTTGACGTCGATGCGATCGCTTTGGTCCTGGAACACGCCTTGGTCGTCCTGGAGCCAGAACTGGTTTTTCGCTTTCCAGCCGCTGTCCCAGTCGGGCGTGCCGTCCGCCTTGTGCAGTTCCAGGCCCTGGTCGACGATGAACATGCCCAACCGACCGTCCTGGGTGAAATGGCCGATGAAGACGCCGTTGGGCGAGCCGATGACCGGTTTCGCCGACCCGAAGAGCGCGGCGGTGCCATCCGTGAAACCGCCGTGTCCGTCGTTCAGCAGCACGACGGGCGTCAGACCGACGGCGCCGTAGCGCGCATAGGACGGCGAGATGAAGATGTCGCGGTAGCCGTCGCCGTTGAGGTCAACCGTCTGGATCGAGCGGATGCCGAAGTTGAACGGGTCCCAGAATGGGCCGCCGTCATAGTTCAGCGGTGGCGGGACGGAAATCTTGATGTCGGAAAGGACAGTGTCGTTACGCAGTACCAGGTTCATGATCGTGTGTTGGCGGACACAAATCGCTGCGTGCCCCGGATAATAGTTTCTTAATGACAATATAGCAGCTCATCCGCTTTCCGGGAAGCTGTGGTCCAGCAGGCAGCATGGCCAGCCGGCGCATGACTCGGGACCGCGAACTGGCTATAATCTCCGCCTTCGCATTCAGGATTTCCCCATGTCCCTGCTCGACCACCAGCTCGAACTGCTGTCGCCCGCCAAGACCGCCGAGATCGGCCGCGAGGCCATCCTCCACGGCGCCGACGCGGTCTACATCGGCGGCCCCGCCTTCGGCGCGCGCCACAACGCCAGCAATCCGCTGGAAGACATCGCGTCCCTGGTCGAGTTCGCCCACCGCTACCGCGCGCGCATCTTCGTGACCATGAACACGATCATGCACGACAGCGAACTGGACCTGGCGCGCAAGCAGATCTTGCAGCTGTACGAGGCCGGCGTCGACGCCCTCATCATCCAGGACATGGGCCTGCTTGAAATGGACCTGCCGCCGATCCAGCTGCACGCCTCCACCCAGTGCGATATCCGCACCGTGGAAAAGGCGAAGTTCCTGGGGCAGGTCGGCTTTTCGCAGCTGGTGCTGGCGCGCGAGCTCACCGTCGAGCAGATTCGTAAAATCCGTGCGGAAGTGGACACCCCGCTCGAGTATTTCGTGCACGGCGCCCTGTGCGTGGCCTTCTCGGGCCAATGCTACATCTCACATGCCGACACCGGCCGCAGCGCCAACCGCGGCGACTGCTCGCAGGCCTGCCGCCTGCCCTATACCCTGAGCGATGGCCAGGGCCGCGTGGTGGCCTACGAAAAGCACCTGCTGTCGATGAAGGACAACGACCAGAGCCGCAACCTGGAAGCCCTGGTCGACGCCGGCATCCGCTCGTTCAAGATCGAGGGCCGCTACAAGGACATGGGTTACGTGAAGAACATCACGGCCCACTACCGCCTGCTGCTCGACGAACTGCTCGAGCGCCGTCCGGAATTCGCGCGCGCCGCCAGCGGCACGACCCGCGTGCTGTTCACCCCGGACGTGGACAAGAACTTCCACCGCGGCCACACCGATTACTTCGCACTCGGCCGCCAGGAGGACATCGGCGCCTTCGATTCGCCCAAGTACATCGGCGTCGATCTCGGCACCGTGACCCGCATCGGCCCGGACTTCATCGACCTGGCAACCGATGCGGCGATGGCCAATGGCGACGGCCTGAACTACATGAACAAGCGCGACACCGTCGGCCTCCAGGCCAATACGGTGGAAAAACTGGGCGAGGACGCCGACGGCCAGCGCTGGCGCGTGTTCCCCAACGAAGTGGTCAAGAGCCTGGCCGGCCTCAAGGTCGGCACCATCGTCCACCGCAACCGCGACCACCACTGGGAATCGGCCCTGAACAAGAAGTCGTCCGAGCGCAAGGTAAGAGTGGACCTGGTCCTGCGCGAGCAGCCGGGCGGCCTGTCGCTTGCCCTGCGCGACGAGGACGGCATCGAGACCGTGACCACGGCCGAGATCGCGCTGCGGCCGGCCCAGCAGGCGGCCCAGGCCGAAGCGGCGTTGCGTACCAACGTCGCCAAGCTGGGCAACACCATGTTCGAAGCGGGTTCGGTGGAACTTCAGCTGTCGCAAGCCTGGTTCGTGGCCGCGAGCGCGATCAACGCCCTGCGCCGCGACGCCGTTGCCGCCCATGAGGCCGCGCGCCTGGCCGCCTGGGAGCGCCCATCGCGCAAGGCCGCGAGCGAGCCGCCGGCCGTCTACCCGGAACAGCAGCTGAGCTACCTGGCCAACGTCTACAACGACAAGGCGCGCGCGTTTTACCACAAGCACGGCGTGCAGCTGATCGACGCCGCCTACGAGGCACACGAAGAGCCGGGCGAGGTGTCGCTGATGATCACCAAGCACTGCCTGCGCTTCTCCTTCAACCTGTGCCCGAAGCAGGCCAAGGGCGTACAAGGCGTGCAGGGCCAGGTCAAGGCCGAGCCGATGACATTGGTGAGCGGCAACGAGCGCTACACCCTGCGCTTCGACTGCAAGCCTTGCGAAATGCACGTGGTCGGCGCCATGAAGGACAACATCCTCAAGCAGCCGCCGCCTTCGGCCGTGCCCTACAGCCCGCTGGTCTTCCACAAGCAGCGTCCGCGCGCCTGATTCTTGACCATTCGGTAAAAAAAGACGCCGCCCGGTTACCCGAGGCGGCGTTTTCCATTGGGCGAAGCGGAATCAGTCGACCGTCGCGCCGCTCTGCTTGACGACCTTCGACCAGCGCTCGTGCTCGGCCGCGACGAACTTGCCGAAGTTTTCCGGCGTGTCGCCGACAAAATCCGAGCCGGTGTCATGCAGCACTTTCTGGAATTCCGGACCTTTCATGACCTTGATCGCTTCCGCGTTGATCTTGGCGAGCACGTCCTTCGGCGTCTTGGCCGGGGCGAACATGCCGTACCAGGCATACGACTCGATTTGCGGCAGGCCGGCTTCCGCGAAGGTCGGCACGTCCGGCAGCAGCGGCGAACGCTTGGCGCTCGAAATCGCGATCGCTTTCACCTTGCCGCTCTTGATGTGCGGCATGATCGCGATGGTGCTGTCGAACATGATCGGGATATGGCCACCGAGCAGGTCGGAAATCGCCGGCGCCGAGCCTTTATAGGGCACATGGGTCATCTCCAGCCTGGTCACGCTGGCGAACAGTTCGCTGGTCAGGTGCTGCGGGGTGCCGTTGCCCGAGGAGCCGTACGAAAACTGGCCCTTCTTCGACTGGATATAGGCCATCAGTTCCTTCAGGTTCTTGGCCGGGACCGAAGGATGGGCCACCAGCACCAGCGGCACGCGCAGCAGGTTGGTGACCGGCGCCAGGTCCTTGAGCGGGTCGAACGTCATGTTCTTGTACAGGCTCGGGTTGATCACGATCGGGGCGCTGGAGGTGATCAGGAGCGTGTTGCCGTCCGGCTTGGCGCGGGTGACGGCCGCAGTGCCGATGTTGCCGCCGCCACCGGCGCGGTTGTCGATCACGAAGGACTGGCCCAACCCCTGGGTCAGGCCCTTGGCCAGCGGACGCGCCGCGATGTCCGAAGGTCCGCCCGGCGGCCAGGGCACCACGACCGTCACGGTCGAGCTTGGCCAGCCCTGGGCCAGTGCGCTGAACGAAATGACCGATGCCGCGACGGCGCAAGCGAGTCGTTGGGCGGTGCCGAAAAAGGTTCGCATAGTCTCCATCCTCTGTTGATGAATTGGCATGAGCGAACAGTGTAGCCGATTCCGCCCGGCGCCACACGGGTCAGCCGTGGCAGGGAATATGTTTCTCGATTAGTAAATCTGCAACAACTTCGGCCATTTGCGTTATAGAAAACTAGATTTATTAATGGAAAACAATTACGCTGTAGGACCTATCCTACTCAGCATCCGCATGGACCGCAGCTACCCCTACAGCCGCCGCCTGATGGCACGCGCCCGCCTGCGCAAGCGTCTGGCGGCCGTGAGCGCCGGCGCGATTGCCGCTGCCGCGGCAGGGTTCATGCTGGTCTGGACGCCAGACCCCATCGCCTCCACCCTGCCCCCTGCCGCTTCCTCGCGGGGGCTGCTGGCCACCCTCGCCAGCGACGCTGGCGGGCCGACGCGTGGCGGGGTCCGCCGCATTTATCCCTATTCGGTCATCCCCGGCGGCGTCTCCGGCGCGACCGAACTGGCGCGCGCGGTGCGCACCGACAGCGTCGTGGCCGAGCACTACGCCACCTTCGACGTCGCCAGGGCGCATCCGGTCACGGTGGAACGGCCGCGCGCCGTCCACGTCTCGTACCGCAAGGGCGGCAAGGTGTACTGGACTGCGCGCAAGGTCATGCTGGCGCCGGGCGAAACACTGCTCACCGATGGCCGCCACGAGATGCGGGCGCGCTGCGCGAACCGCATCTCGGACGTGCCGCAGTATCCGGTGGAAGCACACCAGCCTGCGATGGACGAACTCGACAACCCGGTCGAGGTCGGGGAAGACAGCGGCTATGCACTCGGTCCGGACGGCCTGCCGCTGAGCAGCGCCGGCGCCGGCGCCACCCCGCGCCACACGGGCCAGGCCGGCCGCGTCGCCGGCGGCGGGTTTGGCGCAACCGGCAGCGGCGGCGCGGCGGGCGCCGCGTCCGGCGACAGTTCTGTGGCCGGCAGCGCACCCGGAATGGGCAATGCGGGGGTGCAGACCATGGGGCAGTCCCGCTTGTCGGGCAACCTGGGCAGCCGTGCACGTTCGGCCGGCACCCCGGCTGCGACTACCAGTGGCGGCGGCGCTAACGACACCGCCGGCGGCAGCGACGGTGGTAGCGGCAGCTCGGCCAGCGCCCAGCCTCCAGCAACAGGTTCTGCCGATCCGGCTCCAGCCGCGGTTGGTTCCACGCCTGTGCCGGGCACCGGGGCCTCCATACCGGGGGCGCCCCCGGGCGCATCTACGACCTCGACCACGCCTGCGCCCCCAACCACCCCTGCGCTGCCGCCGCAACCGGACACCACGGCCGAGCTTCCACCGTCCCCGGCGCCGCAACCGGCCGTGCCGATCATTCCCGGCACCCCGCTGCCGTCGACCCCGCTGCCATCGACCCCGCTGCCATCGACCCCGCTGCCATCGACACCGCTGCCTGAATCGCTGCCGGAGCCGCTGCCTGCGCCGCTGCCGCCGGGCACGCCCGGCAGCAAGGAGCCGACGCCGCCCCAGCCCGGCACCGACACGCCGCTGTTCCCGCTCCCGCGACCGGCGCCCCTGCCGTTGCCGGGCGGCGCCGACATCCCGCCGGTCCTGCAGCCCGGCCCGGTGATCACGCCGGACGTCAAGGAAACGCCGACGTGGGCGCCGCCGCCGGGCTCGCTGCCGGGCACGCCGTCCATCCCCGGCCTCGATCCGGAACCCTTCATTCCAACGCCGGACCTGACCCCGCCTCCGCTGCAGGCCGGGTCCGGGCCCGAGGTCGAACCTGGCGCCCCGCCGGCCACCGTGCCGGAGCCGGGCAGCCTGTGGCTCGCCGCGATCGCGCTGGCGGCGCTGTGCGGCCTGCGCCGCCCGGCCTGACGCCTCAGGCTGGAATCTTCAGCCCGGCCGCCACCGCCGGCCGCGCGCGGAACGCCTCCAGCGCCGCCGTCACGCGCGGATAGTCCCCGATGCCGACGATCTCCCCTGCGTCATAGAAGCCCACCAGGTTGTTCACCCATGGGAAGATCGCGATGTCGGCGATCGTGTATTCGTCGCCCGCCACCCATTGGTGCTTGCCGAGCTGGCCGTCGAGCACGCGCAGCAGACGCTTCGATTCGGCCACGTAGCGGTCGCGCGGCCGCTTGTCCTCGTAGTCGCGGCCGGCGAACTTGTGGAAGAAGCGGAGCTGGCCGAACATCGGGCCGATGCCGCCCATCTGGAACATCAGCCACTGGATCGCGCCGTAGCGCGCCGCCGGATCGCTCGGCAGGAAGCGTCCGCTCTTTTCGGCCAGGTAGAGCAGGATCGCGCCGGACTCGAACAGCGCCAGCGGCTGGCCGCCCGGGCCGTCGGGATCGAGGATCGCGGGAATCTTGTTGTTCGGGTTCAGCGAGAGGAAGGCGGGCGACATCTGGTCGTTGGTCTCGAAGCTGACCTTGTGCGGCTCGTAGGGCAGCCCGGTCTCCTCGAGCATGATCGAGACCTTCACGCCGTTCGGCGTGGGCAGCGAATACAGCTGGATGCGGTCCGGATGGCGGGCGGGCCACTTGGCGGTGATGTCGAAAGCACTGAGATCGGTCATGGCGGTCATCCCTGAGGTTGATGAACCGCCAACGATAGCAAACTTCCATGGCTCCTGCCGGGCGTGGCCCGCTTGCGCCGCCGTTCAGCCGAACAATTTATTGGCGGTGCGCGCCACCAGTTCGCCCTGGAAGCGTGCGCCGCCCAGTTCGATCTCGCTCGGCTGGCGCTGGCCCTGCCCGCCGGCGATGGTCGAGGCGCCGTAGGGGCTGCCGCCGACGATCTCGTCGAGCGACATCTGGCCTGCATAGCTGTACGGTAGCCCAACCACCGTCATGCCGAAGTGCAGCAGGTTGGTAATGATCGAGAACAGCGTCGTTTCCTGGCCCCCGTGCTGGGTCGCGGTCGAGGTGAAGGCGGCGCCCACCTTGCCGTTGAGCGCGCCGCGCGCCCACAGGCCGCCGGTCTGGTCGAGGAAGGCCGCCATCTGCGACGGCATGCGGCCGTAGCGGGTCGGCGCGCCGACGATGATGGCGTCGTAGTCCGGCAGTTCGTTCACGGTCGCGATCGGCGCCGACTGGTCGAGCTTGAAGTGGGCGCCCTTCGCGATTTCTTCCGGCACCGTTTCCGGCACCCGCTTGACGTCCACCGTCGCGCCCGCGGCGCGCGCGCCTTCGGCGACCGCGTTGGCCATCTGCTCGATGTGACCGTAAGTGGAATAGTACAGAACCAGGACTTTCGACATGCCTTCCTCCGTGCGATGGTCAAAACCCTATTTTGCTGCGAACAGGTTTTTTACGTCACGCGACAGAAAAACGGCGGCGTCAGATCCAGTAGATAAAGGCGGCGAGCGCAATGACCAGGGCAATACGGGTGATGTTATAGGCCGTCTTGTTCCACGCCTTGAAGCGACGGCGATACTGGCCCATGTAGTAGGAGATGCGGAACAGCTTGCTCACCAGGCCGACCTGGTCGCCCGTCTCGTTGGGCGAGGCGGCGGCGGTCATCATGGTGCGCCCCAGCCAGCGGTTGACGGCCCCCATCCAGCGGTAGCGCATCGGACGCTCGACGTCGCAGAACAGGATCACGCGGTCGCTCTCGCTGCCGTTGATGGCCCAGTGGATATAGGTTTCGTCGAAGATCACGCCCTGGCCGTCGCGCCAGCTATGGCGTTCGCCGTCGACTTCGATGAAGCAGCGGTCGTCGTTCGGCGTGGCCAGGCCCAGGTGGTAGCGCATCGAGCCGGCAAACGGGTCGCGGTGGGGATTGAGCTTGCCGCCCGGCGGCAGCTCGGCGAACATCGCCGCCTTCACCGACGGGATCGACTGCAGCAACGCATAGGTCTGCGGGCACAGGCGCTCGGCCGACGGGTGGCTGGCGTCATACCATTTCAGGTAGAAGCGCTTCCAGCCGTTCTTGAAGAAGGAATTGAAACCGGCGTCGTCGTTCTGCTCGGCGGCCTTGATCTTTTTCAGCGCCAGCATGTTTTCCGCTTCGGCGCGGATGATGGGCCAGTTTTCCTGCAGCTTCTCTAATTCCGGAAACTGGCTCACCGGAACGTAGGGCGTGCTCGGCACCTTCGAGAACTTGTGCATGAAGATGTTGATTGGCGCCATGAACGACGAGTGGTCGAACAGCTGGCGACGAAACGGCAGGCGCACCCGGCCACGGAAGTGGATGTGCAGGATCGACAGGAGATAAAAACCGACCACGACCCATTTCATTGCGACCTCCGTCCTTGCTGCTCGTCTTGATGAGGGACGCAGGATACCACAACGACCAGGCGGCCGTCGGAGGCTGGGTCGTAATTTTAGGAAACTATGTTGCGCCGGCATCGTCCAGGAAACGGGCCGGCGCGGAGTGCTCCGGTGTGGCACCGGAGTGGAAACTCAGTGCTGGACCGAGGTGATGGCGTAGCCCTTCTCGTTGATCTGGGTAGTCACGTTTTCGAGGTCGTAGTCCTCGAGCTGGTCGGCATCGTCGTCCACTTCGATGGCGCGGACTTCGATTTCCCAGTCGGTGTTGGTGGCTTCTTCGGGGATGTTGCGGGCTTCCGGCACTGCCAGGTAGGACAGTTTGCCGTCGGTATCAGGTCTGCGGTAAATATCCAGGCGCATAGTCGTTTCCTCAAGTCAAAGCCCGCTTTCACGATGAAAGCGGGCAGTTCCACATTAGAAGATAGCAACGCTGCCGTCTGTTAATTGGCTCACACCCGAGTCATCAGCGCCCGGGCGAGGCGCCGAGGACCCGCGCCGGAAGCATCACGACCGCCCGCAGTAGCGCGAACACGGCTTCGACCCCGATTCCAAGCAGCCGAAATGGCAGCAACAGCAGCCAGACCAGCGGGTACAGCACCAGGGCCAACAGGGCAATGGGCCAGCACAGGAACAGCAGCAGCAACCATAGCAGGAAACCTAACATTGTTCTCGCTCCTTTGGAATGTCGTGCCTGCCGGTGGCAGGAACAGGAGAACTGTAAGGTAATGGGGACGGCGGGGCAAACCGTCTGCGACAGACGGGGCAAAAGGCGGGGTAAGCGGGGGGAAAGCGTGGGTGGATGGCAAGTTATCTAGCTAAGCTCGCGAACTTGGCGGAAGTCATGCCGGTGGCATGACTTCCGCCTTCGCGGGAACGACTTGTTAAGGACGCGTGCTGGTGTGTGGCCGGAGTCATCGACCCAAGAGCCGTCGCTCCCGCGCAGGCGGGAGCCCGATTTCGCACGCGTACCGAGGCGCCTCAAGCAAACGCCGCCACCTGCTCCACCACCCGCTGATTGACCACCTGCGCCCTGAGTGACGCCTGCAGCGACGGAATCGAGCCCCCGGCGCGGTACTGGAAAGCCACATGCACCAGGTCGCCCGCCTCCACCCTCACCGGCTGGGCCAGCGGCAGGGTCATGTAGTGGTTGAGCCAGTCGATCGTGTTCGATTCTTCCTGCACGATGGCCAGCACGTTCTTGGTGATGAAACGCATGGCATTCAGGGTGCCGCTGCGCTCGGCGACGATGCCGCCCTCCCAGGCGAACACGTTGTCCACCGGCTGGCTGAAGTCGATCAGGCTGTACACGGCCGGCTGGCCCAGCTCGACAGTGCCCGGGTAGACCACGCCGGTCTCCTGGAACTGCACGATCGGCGCATGGAAGCCCTCGAAATCGTATTCCTGCTGGATCGGCTGGGCCGCCATGATCACCGCTTCCGGCATAAACACCGGCAGCGGGCCGCCGAATTTGGCGAAATAACGGCGCTTGAAGGATTCGATCACCTCGACCTGCTTCTCGCGCAGCATGCCCACGTGGATCATTTCGCAGATCACGACGTCGACCGGCTCCGGCGGCAGGTAGTCGAAGGCGTCGGCGTGGATCACCTCGACCTTGTGGCCGTTCTGGTTGATCGCCAGGAATTTGCGCGCCTCGCGCACCATATCCGGATTGAACTCGACGCAGTAGACCTTGGCCGCCTGCTGGGCCGCGAAGAAGGACAGCACGCCGGTCCCGCCGCCCAGCTCGAGCACTTTGGCGCCCGGCTTGACCGCATAGTGGATGGCGGATTTGAAGCTGTGCATCCGGTTCTGGTCCATCAGCATGTTGTGATGGTAGTGCACTGGAATGAACTGCCCCAGGTAGCAGCTTTCGATTTCGCGTTCGTTCAACATGGTTGGCCCGTTTTCCTTCATGGTCGTTGTACCGTGAAGGCATTATGGCCAAGGATGCATGCCGCCTATTCGCGGAGCTGCGGGGTGTTTACCGTTCAGTTCCCAGCAGAAATGTAAAAACGGCAGCGGTTATTGCTGACGAGCACCGGAAATGGCGGCGGCGATGTCCGTGTGGCCGGCCCGCCCTGCGATCTGAGCCGCGGTGAGTCCCTCGGTATTCTTCAGCGACGTATCTGCGCCCGCTTCCAGGAGCAAGCGCAGCAGCGCCGGCTGGCCTTCGCGCGCCGCCAGCATGAGCGGCGTATAGGCGCCGCTCTCGCGCGGCGACACCGCGTCCAGTTTCGCCTTGCGGGCGATCAGCAGGCGGGCGATGTCCTCGCTGCCGCCAGCGGCAGCATAATGCAGCGCGGTCCAGCCGGACTGGTTGACCTGCGCGCCCTTGGCCAGCAGCGCTTCGGCCGCCCGTTTGTTGTTCTTGAAGGCCGCCATCATCAGCGCGGTATTGCCGTTGGTGGCCTTCGCTTCCAGGTCGGTGCCGGGATGGGCCAGCAGCGCGTCGAATACCCGCATCGAGCCTTCGCGCACCGCCAGCACCAGGGCCGGCTCGCCCCCGATCGGGTTCAGCTCGTTGGCATCGACGTCCTTGCCCACCATCTCGCGCACCACGCCCGGGTTGTCGACCTGCACCGCGCGGAAGAACTCCGCGATCTGCTGCGGCGTTGCCGCCGCCGCCGTACCGGCAAACAGGAAGGCTGCGACGAGGCACAGGGCGCGACGTGATGGGGTCATTGTGCGGCTTTCGCGGTCTGGAACAGGTTGAAGAAATTCTCGCTGGTCTGCGCCGCGACTTCGCGCAGCGACACGCCCTTCAGGTTGGCGATGAATTCGCCGACGTGGGCTACGTAGCCGGGTTCGTTCATCTTGCCGCGGAAGGGCACCGGCGCCAGGTACGGCGAATCGGTCTCGATCAGCATGCGCTCCAGCGGCACGGCCTTTGCAACTTCCTGCAGCTCTTTCGCGCTCTTGAACGTGACGATGCCGGAGAAGGAAATATAGAAGCCCTGCTCCATGGCCGCCTGCGCCACCGCGAGCGACTCGGTAAAGCAGTGCATGACGCCGGCCACCCCGCCCGCGTCGGTACCGGCGCCCTCTTCCTTCATGATGCGGATGGTGTCTTCCGAGGCCGAACGGGTATGGATGATCAAGGGCTTGCGGGTCTCGCGCGATGCGCGGATGTGGGTGCGGAAGCGCTCGCGCTGCCATTCGAGGTCGCCCTCGAGGCGGTAGTAGTCCAGCCCGGTTTCGCCGATGGCGACGATCTTTGGGTGATTGGCCAGCTCGACCAGCTGCTGGACGGTGGGTTCGGGCGTATCTTCGTAGTCGGGGTGCACGCCGACCGAGGCAAAGATATGCGGGTGCTGCTCGGCCAGCGCCAGGACTTGCGGGAAGTCCGGCAGGTCCACGGAGACGCACAGCGCGTGCGTGACCTTGTTCTCGGCCATCCTGGCCAGGATCTCGGGCATCCGGGCAGCCAGCTCGGGGAAATTGATGTGGCAGTGGGAATCGATAAACATCCCGCTATTGTACCCGGAGGAGCAAAAGACTCCGGGGCACCTGACGAAGCTTGTTGCTTGTCCTGAAGAAAACAAGCGCGTGTACTGAGCCATACCAACGGGCGGCTTTCGGCCCGGAGCAGACATTTGCCCAGGATGGGTGAGATGCCTGCCTAAATAAACTTAAAGCTGCAGTTCCAGCCTCGGGAAGCTCCGTTACAAGAAGACCCGCAAAGAAAAAACGCTGACCATGAGGCCAGCGCTTTTAATATTGACAGTTCGGTTGTTAGTTTGCGGCGGTGGCGACCGTGGCTCCTGTAGTACTCGCAGCTGAACTGGATGCAGGGGCTTGCGGTGTTATAACAGTCGTGCTTTGTCCCATCATGATTTGGAACAAGGTAGGGTAGTCATATGCTGCGCCTGAGGCAGCATCGACTCCGGCACCGATAACTCCGCCAAAGATAATGTTCCCTGCAAACATTGCCTTAGTTGAGGACTTGATAGTAGCAATGCCCGCTTCCATTCCAGGCTTTTCACATTTTACATTCATGTCTCCATATGCCCGACGCACGGTGACAGTACCAGGAGTGGTAACGTAGTACACGCCCTTGTCATTCTCTAGTTTACAAGTTGCACCAGCGACGTTACCGGTTGGATGTTTCGTCTCAACCGAGACGATCTGACTAGTTCCGCTAACAATCGATGCACAGCCAGTCAGCAGACTAGCGAAGACCAAAACAGCGGCAGTAGTTGGACCTGTCAGAAATTCTGTGTGCGGGGCCAGAATTCGTAGTTAGATAATCGCGTTCGTGAAGCGCTCGCCGAACATGATGGCGAACTGGTTGGCAGCCTGCTTCCAGGTACGCTGCGGCATCTTCC
>Ga0209023_10000260_pt1 | contig 88588 bp, 89 predicted proteins | sample LakOneMetagenome_FD_187468 | JGI IMG/M metagenome (GOLD analysis project Ga0209023, IMG submission 187468) | Freshwater and sediment microbial communities from Lake Erie, Canada (SPAdes) (version 2) | ecosystem: Environmental > Aquatic > Freshwater > Lentic | place: Lake Erie, Canada... | reverse complement strand
CTCGTCGATCAGGCCGACGCGACGGGCCGAGGCGTTCAGGCAGCTGTCGTTGATGGCGCGGCGTTCCACGGCGGTGGCGCCCGACGGCACGCACACGATCACCTTGGGGTTCACGAAGCCCTTGCGGTTGTGAACCTTGCGGATGAAGTACTTGATCATCTCTTCGGCGACTTCGAAGTCGGCGATGACGCCGTCGCGCATCGGGCGGATGGCTTCCATGTGGCCCGGGGTGCGGCCCAGCATCTGCTTGGCCTCGATGCCCACGGCGTGGACGATCTTGCGACCGCCGACGTTACGCAGGGCGACCACCGACGGTTCATTCAGAACGATCCCCTTGCCCTTCATGTAGATGAGGGTGTTGGCCGTGCCGAGGTCGATGGCGATGTCGTTCGAGATCACGCCGAAGAGGGAAGAGAACATTGAAAGCCCTGACTGAGGGGTATGAGGGGCGTAACGGACTTCAGATCGAGGAAGAGGAGCCTGATCCGTCCCGGAGACGGGGTCGGCGGAGAGAAAAAGGCTCCTACTTCAATTCAATGCGAGGACAACATGATTCCCGCATTTGGCGGATTTCGATCCGGTCAACCTGCCTCGATGTCCGACGGGAGCGCCGCCCCCTGGCCGCGCCGTCGTCCGAACGGCCAAAAGCACGCTGACGCCCGCCCGTTTGCCCTGCGAAAGCGTTGAATTCAAGGTCTATTAGCGGGGTTTTCCAACCCTTTTGCGGCCAAGGTCGCCAAGCACCCGAACATGGCGAAATCTAGCCGAGCGCGGCCATGACGACCCCGACCGCCGTTATCCCGCCGGCGGCCATCTGGAAGAGCGTCAGACGCTCCTTGAACAGACGACGGCCCGCGATGGCGGCGACGGGCATCTCGACGACGCCGACCGCCCTCACCGGCCCGACGGGCGACAGGGCCATGGCCGTGAACCACAGGCCCGAGGCCGCCGCGCCGCAGAACCCCGCCCCCAGCGACTGACGCCAAGCGGCGACCACCGCCTTGAGCGAGTCCGGGTTGCGCCAGGCCAGATAGCTGGTCAGGGCGACCGTCTGGATCGCCTGCACCACCAGCACGGTCGTGAAGGCCGCCGCCGGCGGGTGGACGGGGTCCAGCGCCAGGGCCGCCTGGCGGAAGCAGTTGGCGCACAGGGCGAACGCCGCGCCGGAGGTCAGTCCGGCCAGGATCGCGCCCTTGCGGATGACGACCTCGCCGCGCGGCCACGACAGCGCCGCCAGCCCGGCCGTGGCCACCAGCCCGCCCGCCCAGGCGATCGGCCCGACGTGGTCCTTGAACACCAGAGCCCCGAAGACCAGCGCGAACGGCAGGCCGCTCTGCTGCAGGGCCGTGCCCAGGGCGAAGGACGAGCGGTGCATCGCCGTCAGCATGGCCGCGGTCGCGCCGATCTGGAACGCGGCGCCGGCGGCGCAGGCGATCCAGAACCGGGCCTGCGGATGAAAATCGAGCCCCGGCGTCGCCAGGACGGCGATCCCGGCGAAGACGGCGGCGAACGGCAGGCCGAACAGGAAGCGGACCAGGGTCGCACCCCACGGCCCCGCTCCGCCCATGACCGAGCGCTGGGCGGCGTTGCGCGCCACCTGGAAGACCGTGGCGACGATGGTGATGGGGATCCAGATCATCTTCGACCTTTACGCCGCCCTTAGGCGGGCGGGCTGGTTTCGCATGGAGCCCTTATGCGCCCCGGGCGCAAGACAGGCGGCGTTCGTCGCGATCGCGACGGTTGCTTTCGAGAAGGCTTACCGACCATGTCGCCCCACCCACTCCGTCAGGCCGCCCAGTTCCTGCTGGGCGTTCCGACCGAAGGGATCAATCCCGCCCTGGACCGCATGCTGGACCTCGCCCAGGCCACGCCGCTGTGCTTCGTGGCCGTCGCCGGTCCTGGCGCGGGCGAGGCCATGTGCCAGCTGTGGCGACGCGGCTATCAGCGCGTCGAGGCCGCCCGCCGGGCCACCTGCGGGGCGGCCGACGAGCGCAGCGACGTCTTGCTGGTCCTGGACTGCCCCACCCTGCACGACACGCGCGCCGTCATCGCCGCGACCTACACGATGCTGCGCCCCGGCGGGACGCTGGTCGTGGACGCGAGCGCGCTGCTGGACGAGACGCCCCGCAGGGCGCTCGCCGACAGTCTGCGGGAGTTGGGTCTGGACGTTCAGCCCCAGGCGCACCTGGGGGCCGAGATCCTGGCGACGCGGCCGTTCAGCCGGCAGCGAGCGGCCTAGAAGCCGCTGGCGATCGCCGCTTCGGGCCGGGTCTTCTCCTTGCGGGCGAAGAGGTTGTTCAGCGCATTGACATAGGCCTTGGCCGAGGCCGTGAGCGTGTCGGTGTCGGCGGCCGCGCCGGTGGCGATGCGGCCATCCTCTTCCAGACGCACCGAGACCTGGGCCTGGGCGTCCGTGCCTTCTGTCACCGCGTGCACCTGGAACAGGCGCAGGGCGGCTTCATGCGGCACGATCTTGTGGATGGCGTTGAACACCGCGTCCACCGGGCCGTCACCCGTGGCTTCGGCGGTCTTGGAGACGCCGTCGACGTCCAGGGTCAGCTCGGCCGACTGGCCATCGGTGCCGGCCACCACGCGCAGGTGCGAGACGCGGATCTTCTCCGAGCCGCGCGCCAGGGCGTCGTCGACCAGGGCGATGATGTCGTCGTCGTAGACGTGCTTCTTGCGGTCGGCCAGGTCCTTGAAGCGGCCGAAGGCTTCCTTCAGCGCGTTCTCGCCCAGCTCGTAGCCCAGGTCCTTCAGCTTGGCGCGGAAGGCGTGGCTGCCCGAGTGCTTGCCCATAACCAGGCTCGACGGGGCCTGGCCCACCGACTCCGGCGTCATGATCTCGTAGGTCTCGCGGTTCTTGAGCATGCCGTCCTGGTGGATGCCGCTCTCGTGCGCGAAGGCGTTCTTGCCGACGATGGCCTTGTTGTACTGCACCGGGAAACCGGTGATGGCCGAGACGTAGCGGCTGGCGCGGGTGATGTGGGTGGTGTCGATGCCGGTCTGGTAGGGCAGACGGTCGCCGCGCACCTTCAGGGCCATGACGATCTCTTCCAGCGCGGCGTTGCCGGCGCGCTCGCCCAGGCCGTTCACGGCGCACTCGATCTGGCGCGCCCCGCCCTGCACGCCGGCCAGGCTGTTGGCGACGGCCAGGCCGAGGTCGTTGTGGCAGTGCGTCGAGAACACCACCTTGTCGGCGCCCTCGACGTTGTTGACCATCCAGTGGAACAGGTCGGCGTATTCGGACGGATAGGTGTAGCCGACGGTGTCAGGCAGGTTGATCGTCGTGGCGCCGGCCTTGATGGCGGTCTCGGTGGCGCGGCGCAGGAATTCGCGGTCGCTGCGGGTGGCGTCCTCGGCCGACCACTCGACGTCGTCGCGCAGGTTGCGGGCGTGGGTCACCGAGCGGGCGATGATGTCGATGACCGCGTCCGGCTCCATCTGCAGCTTGTGCTTCATGTGCAGGTCGGACGTGGCGATGACCACGTGGATCCGGCCGCGCTGCGTCGGCTTCAGGGCCTCGGCGCAGCGGTCGATATCGACCTGGTGGGCGCGGCACAGGCCGGCGATGGTCGAGTTCTTGACGATCTTGGCCACTTCGCGGACGGCCTCGAAGTCGCCGTTCGAGGCGATCGGGAAACCGGCCTCGATGATGTCGACCCCCATCTCCTCGAGGATCTTGGCCAGTTCCAGCTTCTCTTCCAGCGACATCGACGCGCCGGGCGACTGCTCGCCGTCGCGCATGGTGGTGTCGAAAATGACGACGTTGTCGCGCTTGTCGAAAGCGGCGGGCGTTACGGAAGTCATGGGAATACTCGTCGAATGGGGTGTCTGCGTGCGGGCTGCGGGAACTCTCCCCTGTGCGCCCGGCCGCGACGAAGCGCGGCCCCTAGAGCGCCCAGGGGCTGATAAGCCGAAGCAGAAGCAGATCGCGCGCGACGTTCATGGCGGACTTTCTACACATCGCCCCAGAATCGAGCAAGCAATTTGCGCCAGCCGCGCGATCCGTCGCAGCTGGCGCAAGTTTATTCCAGGTCGCGGTTAATTCGGGCGCGTAACGATCGGGAAGTCGGTGGGGAAGGCGTCAAACCATCCCGTCATCCGCCCCATCGCCGCGCGATCGCCCTCCAGCTTGACCTCCCCGCTCATGATTTTCGGGATCAGCGACTGGCCCGTGAACAGGGACTCCAGGAACACGGGACGGGCGACGGTCAAGACAGCGTCGGCCTTGTCGCCCTCCCCCGCAGGCTGGGCGACCAGCACGCCGTTGCGCACCTCGACCAGGAACCGCTCGTTCCGATCCGGGAAGACGAAGACGATCCGCAGGTGGGCGTCCTTGGCCTTGTCGGGGTTCAGGCGCACCGACAGCACGTCGAAGATCATGGCGCTGTCCAGCGCCGCCAGCATGTCCATCGGCGTCATCGAGGCCGGCAACTTGCGCACCCCGCCCCGCAGTTCGTCGGCGCCGGTCAGGTAGATGTTCCGCCACAGGCTGTTCTCAGTCTGGTAGCCCATCTGCGTGTAGGCGGCGGCCAGCAGCGTCTTGGCCTCCTTGTCGCCGTCGTCGGCCATGACCGCGTGGTTCAAGAGCGTGGCGGCCCAGGCGTAGTCGCCCTTACCCGCCGCCTCCTTCGCCATCGCCTTGACCTTGGCCGCCCCGCCCATGGCCGCGACGTAGCGCTTGCCGGCGTCGGCCGGCGGCGACGGGACAAGGTGGGCCGGGTTGGCGTCATAGAAGCCCATGTAGCGCTGATAGACCGCCCGGCTGTTGAAGCTCATCGAGCCGTAGTAGCCGCGGTTGAACCAGTCCTTGGCCAGGGTCGGCGGCAACTCGATCTTGGCGGCGATCTCGTCTCCGGTCATGCCGAGGTTCATCATCCGCACCGTCTGGTCGTGCAGGTATTTGTAGGCGTCGCGGTGATTGGCCAGGACGCCCTTGACCACCGCGCCGCCAAAGCGCGGCCAGCCGTGGCTGGTGATCATGGTGTCGGAGACGTCGCCGAACAGCCGGATGGACTCGGTCAGGTCGTCGGCCCAGGCCTTGCTGTCGCGGACCAGCGCGCCCCGGGGCGTCAGGATGTTGTGCATCGAGACATTGGCGTTCTCGGCCATGTCCAGGATGCGCAGGTCCGGGAAATAGAGGTTCATCTCGGCCCGGGCCTCGGTCGAGGGCGTGTACTGGAAGCGGATCTTCACGCCGTCCAGCGTCAGCGCCTGGCCGGTGTGGTCGATGCTGACGGTGGGCGGGATCAGGGTGATCGAGCCCTTGGCGATGGCCTGGCCGATGCCCGAGGTGACCTGCCCCTCCACGCCCGGCGGCAGCATGATGCCGAACTGGTACTGGGCCCGGCGGCTCATGGCGTTGCCGGCCAGGATGTTCTCGGCGGCGACCTCTTTCATGAAGCCCTCCGGCGCAACGATGGCCACCTTGCCGGCCTTGACGTCGGCCTCGTCCACCACGCCGCGCACGCCGCCGAAGTGGTCGCTGTGGCTGTGGGTGTAGATCACCGCCTTGACCGGCAGCTTGCCCAGCTTGTCATTGACCAGCTCCAGCGCCGCCTGGGCCGTCTCCTTCATGGTCAGCGGGTCGATGATGATCCAGCCGGTGTCGCCGCGCACGAAGGTAATGTTGGAGATGTCGAAGCCGCGCACCTGGTAGACGCGGTCGCTGACCTTGAAGAGCCCGTGCTTGGACAAGAGCTGAGCCTGCCGCCACAGGCTGGGGTTCACGGTCGCCGGCGGCTCGCCCTTTAGGAAGTCGTAGGCCGCTAGGTTCCAGGCGGCCTGGCCGTCGGCGCGCTTGATCAGCGGGTCGGCGCGAGTCCCTAAGAAGCCGTGGTCGGCAAATTCGAAGTCCTGCCGGTCGGCCATCGGCAAGGTCGCGGCGAACGCCTTCTGCTTGTCGGCCGTGATCGCGCTGGCTGGATCACCCGCCTGCGCCCCGCCTGCGATCATCGCCAGAACTGCGACACCGGCCGCCAGCATTTCCTTGCGCATCTCGTCCCTCCGCATTTTGAAACTTTTTAGTTTCATTCTACATAACACCGATGAGCGGAGTCGCGAAAGTCCCCACGCCGAGAGGCCGCCCCGGCCAGCCAAAGCCCCGGGTGGACAAGGCCGCCCGCGGCCAGGCGGTGCTGGACGCCGCGGTCGACGCATTCTCGAAAAAGGGCCTGCAGGTCGCCACCATGCAGGATGTCGCCGACCGCATGGGCGTGGCCAAGATCCTGATCTATCGGCTCTATCCCTCGCGCCAGAGCCTGATCGACGCCTTGTTCGGCGAGATGCTGGCGACGATCGAGGCTGAGGCCGGAAGTCCGTGGGGCGGCTACGGCTCCAGCCTGGCGCGACTGGTGAAGATGTCGCGCGCCGCCAATCCGAAGCTGGCGCTGCTGCTCCTCCGCGACGCTCGAGGCGCGCCGGAGGCCTCGGCTTGGCGCGAAGCCCTGGAAGATCTGCTGACCAAGCTGATCGAGCCCTTCGTCGCGCCACCCGAGAGCGCCTCGGACGCTCAGCGCGCGACCTGCCAGCACGCGGCGCGCACCTTCATGCCGTTCGTGATCGAGGCCTGGGCGGCCGGGGTCGAAGAGACCGACGGCATGGATGACGCCACGCGTACGCGCTGGTTCGGCGAGATCGTCCGGGCGTGGCGCGAGGCGACCTACGCCGCGGCGGGCCTTAGCCCTCCGCTTCTTCCCGGCGCTTGAGCCAGGCGCGGCTGACCAGGCCCATGGCCAGCCAGATGACCACCGCCAGCGCGATCATGACGATGTGCTGCTTGCCGCCGCCCTTCATCGCCTGGACGATCGAATTGCCGGCAAAAGCGGTCAGGGCGATCTTCGGCACGATGCCGATGGCGGTGCCGGCGGCGAAGTCGCGCAGCTTCATCGGCGTCACGCCCGCGGCCATGTTGACGACGATGAACGGCGCCGAGGGCACCAGGCGCACGATCAGGCTGGCCATGAAGCCGTTCTTGCCGATCATCCGCATGAACTTGTTGACGCCCTCGCCGGCGAAATCGCGCAGGATCCGCGCGCCATAGGCCCGGCCCAGCCAGAAGCCGACCAGCGACGAAACCAGCGTGCCGATCCAGCTGTAGGCAAAGCCGGTCCACGGCCCGAACGCCACGACCGCCGCGGCGATCAGCACGAACTGCGGCACGCCCAGGAAAGCCATGACCGCGAAGGCCGCCACGGCCATCGGCAGGGCCCACGGCCCGCTGGCCGCGCCCAACCAGTGCTCGACCGCCGTCTCGCCGTTGACGCCCAGGAGTTGCGCGCCGAACAGGAACACCACGCCCACCCCGCCGAACAGCACGAACGACACCGCCACCGTGCGCCAGGCGCGGGCGTCCATATTGGTCAGGAAGTCGATGATGCGGCGGATCACGGCCCCTCCTCGCGCAGGCGCCGCCCAGGGTCAAGCGGCGCCGCCGAAACAGCGGCGGGACAGGTGCAAAGGAAACGGGCGAATTTCCGGCCGACTCCGCTGAACCGCGATCCGGGGACATTAACACTCGCCCGCCACGACATTTCGGTTGCGTGTTCTTCACACGACAGCGTTACTTATCCACAGGCTGCAAGGTCCGAAAACCTTGGCCCCGTAGGGAGTTCTAAAGTGAAGACCCTGGCTGTGATCTCGCGGAAGGGCGGCGCCGGCAAGACGACCTTGTCGGTGAATCTGGCCATCACCGCGCACCTGGCGGGCCTCAAGATCATGCTGGCCGATATCGACCCGCAGCGATCGGCCTCGGACTCTCTGCGCGCGCGGACGGGCGATGGTCCGGTTCTGGCCGAGATCAACGCCGGCAAGCTGTTCTCGACCCAGACCCAGGCCCAGCACAGCGACTTCGACGCCCTGGTGATCGACACCCCCGCCGCGCCCGAGGCCGACGTGCTGCAGGCGATCAACTGCGCCGACCTGTGCGTACTGGTCTGCCGCCCAACCTTCCTGGATATCGCCTCGGTGGTGCGCTCGGCCGAGTCGGTGCGTCGCCTGGGCAAGAAGGGCGTCATCGTCCTCAGCCAGGCCCCCTCGCGCCGCAACGGCGTCGAGCCGCCGGCGGTGATCAAGGCCGCCGAGGCCCTGCGCTTCACCGGCATGCCGCTGGCCCCGATCGGCCTGCGCGCCCGCACCGCCTTCCAGCAGTCGGTGGCTCACGGCCGCTCGGTCTGCGAATGGGAGCCCGGCTCGGCCGCCGCCGAGGAAATCAGCCGCCTGTGGGACCTGATCGCGCCGATGCTGCTGGGCCAGGAAGACATCAAGGCTCGCGCCATCTAAACCGGGCGCATGAAGATTCTCGCCGTTTCCGGCAGCCTGCGCGCCGCCTCGTACAACACCGCCCTGCTCCACGCCGCGCGCGAACTGGCGCCGGACGAGATGCAGATCGAGATCTTCGGCCTGGGCGACCTGCCGTTCTTCAACCAGGACGTCGAGGAGCATGGCGATCCCGCCCCCGTCGCCGCTTGGAAGGACGCCGTGCGCGCCGCCGACGGCCTGCTGATCGCCTGTCCCGAATATAATGGCGGCCTGACCGCAGTGCTGAAAAACGCCATCGACTGGGCTTCGCGCGGCAAGCCCGCGCCCTTGGCCGGCAAGCTGGCCTGCGCGCTGGGCGCCAGCCCGGGGATCACCGGCACGGTCCGCGCCCAGGACGCCCTGCGCCTGAACCTCAAGCGCACCGGCGCCGACCTGGCCCCGCTCACCGACATCTTGGTCGGCCAGGCCCCGTCCAAGTTCGAGAATGGCCAACTGACCGACGAACGCACCCGCGAGGCGATCGCCCGCCACCTGGCCAGCTTCGCCGCGATCGTCCGGGCTCGGAGCTAGAAGCTTCACCAAAACCTGACGAAACAGCCTCACCTCGCGTTGCGCCGCAGCGAAGGCGGGCGTAAAGACCGCCGCAATCCTGAAACGGTCCCGTCTGGCGGACCAGTAAGCACAGGGGAGTCCTGCATCATGTCGCTCGAGTCCGCCGCCCTGCGGCGCATTGCACCGTCGGCCACCATCGCCATCAGCGCCAAGGCGCGCGCGCTGAAAGCCGCCGGTCGTGACGTGATCGCCCTTTCCGCGGGCGAACCTGACTTCGACACGCCGGACAATATCAAGAACGCCGCGATCGACGCGATCAAGGCCGGCAAGACCAAGTACACCGACCCCGACGGCATGCCCGAGCTGAAGGCCGCCATCTGCGCCAAGTTCAAGCGCGAGAACGGCCTGGAGTACAAGCCGAGCCAGGTCCACGTCGCCCCGGGCGGCAAGCCGGTGATCTTCAACGCGCTGGTCGCCACCCTGAATCCGGGCGACGAGGTCATCATCCCCGCGCCGTACTGGGTGTCGTATCCCGACATGACCCTGCTGGCCGGCGGTACGCCGGTGTCGGTGGAGACCACCGCCGAGAGCGGCTTCAAGATCACGCCGGAAGCCTTGGAAGCGGCGATCACGCCGAAGACCAAGTGGCTGATCATCAACAGCCCGTCCAACCCCTCGGGCGGCGCCTATACCCGCGCCGAGCTGCAAGCTATCGCCGACGTGCTGCTGCGCCACCCGCAGGTCTGGGTGCTGACCGACGACATGTACGAGCACCTGGTGTTCGATGACTTCGAGTTCACCACCATCGCCCAGGTCGAGCCCAAGCTCTACGACCGCACCCTGACGATGAACGGCGTCTCCAAGGGCTATGCCATGACCGGCTGGCGCATCGGCTATGCGGCCGGTCCCGAAGCGCTGATCAAGGCCATGGGCAAGATGATCAGCCAGACGACCTCCAACCCCTGCTCGATCTCGCAGTGGGCGGCGCTGGAGGCTCTGAACGGCACGCAAGAGTTCATCAAGCCGAACGCCAAGCTGTTCCAGGAGCGCCGCGATCTGGTGGTGTCGATGCTGAACCAGGCCACCGGCCTCAGCTGCCCAACGCCGGAAGGCGCGTTCTACGTCTATCCCTCGTGCGCCGGCCTGATCGGCAAGACCGCGCCCTCGGGCAAGGTCATCGAGACCGACGAGGACTTCGCCGGCGAATTGCTGGAATCCGAAGGCGTGGCCGTCGTGCACGGCGCGGCCTTCGGCCTGTCGCCGTTCTTCCGCATCAGCTACGCTACCAGCAATGACGTGCTGGAAGACGCCTGCTCGCGCATCCAGCGCTTCTGCGCCAGCGTGAAGTAGTTATCCCATCGCTCCGCAGATCCGGCTCCCAGCCGGATCTGCGGCACGCGTTTCTGAGAGCCTCGGTCTCGATATCGAACCGAAGCGCCCGGAGCGCGCTTAGAAAACCTGTCGCGCTTGGCGGCCAAACGGAGGTCGCCCACATGGCGCGCACGCCCAACTACTCCTTCGAGCGCCAAGAGCGCGAACGCCAGAAGGCGCGCAAGGCCGCCGAAAAGGCCGCCGAGAAAGCCGCGGCCAAGCAGGCCGCCCAGTCGGACGAGGCCCCTCCCCGGGACCAAGACGACAACTGAAAGATCTCTTGTGACCCATTCGACGATGTACAACCACGAGACCGTCTCGCTGGACGGCGAGCACTTCTCGGGCTGCGAATTCCGTGGCTGCCGACTGGTCTATGCCGGCGGCGAGACGCCGGTGTTCGACAACTGCCGCTTCGAGAACTGCGAGTGGAAGTTCGAGGACGCCGCCGAGCGCACCCTGGCCTATCTGAAGCTGGTCTGGAACAACAACGGCAAGGCCCCGGTCCAGGCAATGATCAAGGAGATCACCGGCGGCGGCCGGTGATTCACCACCCTCGAACAATCGTTTGACGCCTTGCCGTCGCTGGTTCGAAATGCTGGCGCCGATAAGGGAGAGAACGCCGTGAGATTGTCCGAGCCCAGGATCCGTCCGATCGAGCAGGCCGACTGGACGCCGGAACAGGCCGAGGTGCTGGCGCCCCTGGGCGGCGGCGGGGTGATCCCGGCCGGGCCTGTGCTGAACATCTTCCGGACCATGGCTCACGCGCCCAAGGCGCTGAAGGCGTTCCTGGCCTGGGGCAACTACGTCCTCTCCAAGAAGAACGACCTGGCCCCACGCGAGCGTGAGATCGTCATCCTGCGCACCGGCTTCCTGTGCCGCAGCGGCTACGAATGGACTCAGCACGCCCAGATCGGCCGCCGCTGCGGCCTGACCGACGACGAGATCGAGCGCCTGAAGACCGGTCCGTCCGCCGGCTGGAGCCCCGCCGACACCGCCCTCATCCAGGCCACCGACGAGCTGCACCACGACCACTTCATCGGGACCGCGACCTGGGAGGCCCTGCTGGCGCACTTCAGCCAGAAGCAGGCCATGGATGTGGTCTTCACCGCCGGCCAGTACACCCAGGTCTCGATGCTGCTGAACACCTTCGGGGTGCAGCTGGACGAGGGCCAGACGCTCGATCCCGACCTGAAGGCCTTCTGAAGATGCGCCTGGAAGGCAAGCGCGCCGTCGTGGTCGGGGCTGGCCAGACGCCGGGCGAGACCATCGGCAACGGCCGCGCCATCGCCCTGCTGTTCGCCCGCGAGGGGGCCAGCGTCCTCTGCGTCGACCGCCACCTGGACCGCGCCCAGGAGAGCGCCGCCCTGATCGCCGCCGAGGGCGGGACCGCCTACGCCCTGGCCGCCGACATCCGCAACACCGACGCCGGCGAAGCGATCGTGGCGACCGCGGAGGCCCAGCTCGGCGGCCTCGACATCCTGGTCAACAATGCCGGCATCGGCGGCGGCGACGGCCCGGCGCACAAGCTGACCGAGGACGCCTTCGAGAGGATCCTGGACGTCAATCTGAAGGGCCTGTGGCGGGTGACCCGCGCCGCCCTCCCCGTGCTGCGCGCGCAAGGCTCGGGATCGATCGTCAACATCTCGTCCCTGGCCGGAATCGCGGGCGGCAATCAGCTGGCCTACGAGGTGTCCAAGGCCGGGGTGAACCGCCTGACCGCCAGCGTCGCCCAGGCCAACGCCGGCAAGGGCGTGCGCTGCAACGCCGTCGCGCCGGGCCTGATGGACACGCCGATGGCGGTGGCCGGCATCGCCGAGATGACCGGCCAGAGCGTCGAGGCCGTCCGCGCCAGCCGCAGCGCCCGCGTGCCGCTGGGCGGGACCATGGGCACGGCCTGGGACACCGCCTATGCCGCGCTCTACCTGGCCAGCGACGAGGCCCGCTTCGTTACGGGCGTCGTGCTGCCAGTCGACGGCGGCATGTCCAGCCGGATCGGCTAGCCGTCGATCCAGTCGGTGAGGCCTTCGCGCACATGGACTTCGCGCAGGGCCGGACGCTGGCGGATCTGGTCGAGATAGCGCTTCAGGTTCGGCCACGCCGTCGCGGGCTTGGGCATGTTGCGCGTCCAGCGGCACAGGATCGTGGCCAACAGGTCCACAGTCGTGAAGTGGTCGCCGACCAGATAATCGCGATCGGCCAGGCGAGCGTCCAGTCGCGTCAGACCGGCCTCGATGCGCTCGCGAGCCGTGGCCTGCACAGCGTCCTGCGCCTCGCCGCCCGCCGGCTCGTGGGGATAGAACCAGGCCCGGAAGCTGGGCTGGAAGCTGTTGGCCAGCCAAAGGGTCCAGTTCAGATATTCGGCGCGCTGGGGCGAGCCGAGCGGCGGCGCGAAGCCGGCTTCCGGATGGCGTTCGGCCAGCAGGGTCGCGATCCCGGCCATCTGGGTGACCGGCGCGCCGTCGACGATCAGGGTCGGCACGACGCCATCGGGATTGAGCGCCAGATATTCCGGCGTCTTGTGCTCGGCCTTGTCGAAATTCAGCAGCCGGGCCTCGAACGGCACGCCGAGCTCCAGCAGAAGCCAGTGGATGGCCGTACCGGCCGTGCTGGGCGAACCGTAGAACGTGTACATGCAATCCTCCGCGCTGATGCGGCGGATAGGCGGATGCTTCTGTAAGACGGTCAAGCAAAAGGCCCCCGCTCTTGCGAGCGGAGGCCCTTCGAAATCACCAGGCGCTTAGGCTCAGTGCTTTTCGCGCCACTTGGACTTGGCGTCGTCCTTGGTCAGGCTCAGATGGACCTTGTCGTCATCGATATATTCGACCCACGACAGCGGGATCATGTGGTGCTTGAAGCCGCCGCCCAGGTCCAGCTTGGCCAGTTCGATCTCGCCGCCCATGACGTGGTCCACGCGGCCGACGTGACCGCCGTCCGAGCCGACGACTTCCTGGTGTTCCTTGATCTGCGAGAGGTCGATCATCAGTCGTCTCCATCGGTTGCACGGGACCATCCGGTCCCTCGCGACATCAAACGGCCACGCCTGCGGCCAAGTTTCAGCAGCCAAGCTTCATGAGCGAAGTTTCACTTGCCATGCACGCATGGATTGTTCTTGATACGTTCTGAGTGAATTTTAAGGACGACGCATGAGCTTCCGCGCCCTTCTCGCCTGCGCCCTGCTGCTGGCGGCGAGCCCTGCGTTCGCCGATCCCGCCATCGGCAAGCGGGTCGACGCCGTCCTGGCCGACGATGCGGTGACCCTGACCGAGGCCGGCAAGACCGTGCTGGTCTATCGCACCAAGCCGCTGGACCCGGCCGCCGATCCGGGCCGCTCGAACTATGTCGGCGCGCTCTACGCGCCCGACGGCGCGGCCCTGACCGAGGACAAGCCCGGCGATCACCCGCACCAGCGCGGCGTCTGGTGGGCCTGGATGAAGGTGCAAACCGACGGCAAGACCGTGGCCGACGGCTGGTACATGAAGAATCTCAGCTACTTCGTGCGCTCGAAGACCTTCTTGGGCGACGCCGAGGGCGGCGGGACCCTGACGGTCGATGTCGACTGGATCGTCAATTCGGGGCCGGAGCTGGCCTATGTCGCCCGCGAGACCACCAAGGTCACCGTTCGCCCGCTGAAGGCCGGCGCACGGCGGGTGGAGTTCGACACCATCATCACCTCGCGCGTCGACGCCCTGGGCCTGGGCGGCAGCGAGGACGATCGCGGTTTCGGCGGCTTCTCGATCCGTCTCGTCGATCCCGAGCACCTGGCCTTCGCCTCGGGCGGCAAGACGATCACGCCGAACGGCGCGGCGATCACCGCAGGATCGAACATGGGCTTTGCCTGGACCGGCGAGGCCTCCCCAGCCTGGGCGGTGGGCCTGGCCTGCAAGGCCAATGGCCAGGCGGTGACGCGCTGGATGCTGTATAATGACCGCTCGATGCAGAACTGCGTCTTCCCCGGCCGCGCGCCGCTGGTCCTCAAGAAGGACGAGGCGCTGCATCTGCAGGAGACGTTGGTGATCCGTCCCGCCCCCAAGAAGAAGCTCCCGTAAGTCCATGGCCGACATCGTCAATCTAAACCAGGCCCGCAAGGCCAAGGCCAAAGCCGATGACAAGGCCCGCGCCTCGGAGAACCGCGCCAAGTTCGGCCGCACCAAGGGCGAGAAGACCCTGGACGCGGCGCGCGCCGACAAGCTCAAGCGCGACCTCGACGGCGCCAAGCGCGAGGACTGAAGTTCTGGCTGGTCTGAAAAAACGCTCGGTGAACCTGGCGGGTCACGCGACCTCGCTGGCCCTGGAGCCGGAGTTCTGGGCCGTGCTGGACCGCGCCGCGGCGGATGAGGCGGTGAGCCTTGCCGGTCTAATCCAGAGGATCGACCTGGAACGTGGGGAGCGGCCGCTGGCGTCGGCGTGTCGGGTGTTTGCGTTGATGCGGACGAGCAGCTAGCGAGACGAAACCTCATCCTTCGACAAGCTCAGGGTGAGGTTTCTACTGCGATGTTCCGAGTATTCCTCACCCTGAGCCTGTCGAAGGGCGAGGACGGATCTACCGCGTCTGTTCGCTCACCGCCGGCCGCCGCTGGATCGGGATCGGCGGCGGTTGCGGGTTCGGCGTCGACCGCAGGGTCCGCGACAGATCGGGCAAACTCTGGCGCCAGTCAGCCTGGTCGCCGGCCATCACGCCCAGCTTCCAGGCGCCCCAGACGGCGGCGGCGAGAAGCGCCAAAACGAGCAGGGCCGCGAGAAAGCCGCCGCCCTGGTCGCGATGAGCCTGTCCGTTATGCGCGAGGGTCTTGGCCACGATCAGCCGCCCGGCGCCTTGGGCGCGTCAGGCAGCTTCGGCGCGTCGGGCAGCTTAGGCGCCGAGGCCGAGATGTTGACGTCCACCCGCTTCTTCTGAGAGAGGCCGCCGGACATCATGAAGAAGGCGAGCACGGCGACGATAACGACAAGCCCGCCCACGATGAACGCCAAGCCACTGTTGCCCCCGCCACTGCTGGTTCCTTCGGCCATGAGAGTCTCCTCGCCTTCCGGCGCTGTTGCATTGGCGGATCAACGATACGCAGACCGGGAGGTTCCGCTTTCGGCGCGCGGGGACTTAAGTCCGGCGCGGTTTGTGCTACATATGTTCCATGTATCCCGATGATGACTCGGCCGGATTCCCGGGCGACCTCCCCTCCCCGCGCATCTCCGACCTGGCCCGGCCGCAGCCGCCGACGCACGGCCATGCCACGCCCGACTATCTGGACGGCCTGAACCCCGAGCAGCGCGAGGCGGTCGAGACGACCGAAGGCCCGCTGCTGGTCCTGGCCGGCGCCGGCACGGGCAAGACCCGAGTGCTGACTACCCGCCTGGCCCACATCCTGACCACCGGCAAGGCGCGCCCGTGGGAGCTGCTGGCCGTCACCTTCACCAACAAGGCCGCGCGCGAGATGCGCGAGCGGATCACCCACATCATCGGTCCGGAGGCCGAGGGCCTGCGCTGGCTGGGCACCTTCCACTCGGTGGCCGCCCAGATCCTGCGCCGCCACGCCGAGCTGGTGGGGCTGAAGTCGAACTATACGATCATCGACACCGACGATAACGAGCGGCTGCTCAAGCAGCTGATCGAGGCCGAGAACATCGACGCCAAGCGCTGGACCCCGCGGATCCTGTCGCAGATCATCGACAACTGGAAGAACCGCGGCTGGACGCCCGACCGCGTCCCGACCAGCGAGGCCGGCGAGTTCGCCAACGGCAAGGGCATCACCCTCTATCGCCAGTACCAGGAGCGCCTGCGCATCCTGAACGCCTGCGACTTCGGCGACCTGCTGCTGCACAACATCAGCCTGTTCACCGGCCATCCCGACGTGCTGGACGAGTTCCAGCGTCGTTTCAAATACGTGATGGTCGACGAGTACCAGGACACCAACGTCGCCCAGTACCTGTGGCTGCGGCTGCTGGCCCAGGGCCGGCAAAACGTCTGCTGCGTCGGCGACGACGACCAGTCGATCTATGGCTGGCGCGGCGCTGAAGTGGACAACATCCTGCGCTTCGAGCGCGACTTCGCCGGGGCCAAGGTCGTGCGGCTGGAGTGCAACTACCGCTCGACCGAGCACATCCTGGCGGCGGCGTCCGGCCTCATCACCGCCAACAAGGGGCGCCTGGGCAAGACCCTGTGGACCCCGGCCAAGGGCGGCGAGAAGGTCAAGGTCAGCGGCGTCTGGGACGGCGAGGCCGAGAGCCGGATGATCGCCGACGAGATCGAGCGGGCCAAGAAGGCCGGCCGCAAGTACAACCAGATGGCCATCCTGGTGCGGGCCTCGTTTCAGATGCGCGCCTTCGAAGAGCGCTTCGTGATGCTGCAGATCCCCTACAAGGTGGTCGGCGGTCCGCGCTTCTTCGAACGGGCGGAAATCCGCGACGCCCACGCCTATCTGCGCCTGATCCAGTCGCCCGACGATGACCTGGCCTTCGAGCGCATCGTCAACACGCCCAAGCGCGGCATCGGCGACACCTCGGTGCAGAAGCTGCTGCAGATCGCGCGCTTAAGCGGCGTTTCGACCGTCGAAGCCGCCCGCCAGATCATCGCCAGCGACGAGCTGCCGGCCCGTACGCGGACCGCGCTCAGCAACTTCATCCGCGACCTCGACCGCTGGCGCTCGCTGATCGGCAGCTTGCACCACCAGCGCCTGCTGGAGACCGTGCTGGAGGAGAGCGGCTACACCGACGCCCTGCGCCTAGACAAGGGTCCGACCAGCCAGACGCGACTGGAGAACCTGAAGGAACTGGTCCAGTCGATGGGCGCCTTCGACACGCTGGAGGCCTATCTGGAGCACGTGTCGCTGGTCATGGACCTGGACCGCGAGGCCACCGGCGACGCCGTGTGGATCATGACCCTGCACTCGGCCAAGGGCCTGGAGTTCCCGCTGGTCTTCCTGCCCGGCTGGGAAGAAGGCGTGTTCCCCAGCCAGCGCAGCATGGACGACAAGGGCGAGAAGGGCCTCGAGGAAGAGCGCCGCCTGGCCTATGTCGGCATCACCCGCGCCCGCGAGGAAGCCCGCATCAGCTTCGTGGCCAACCGGCAGGTCTATGGCCGCTGGACCAGCCAGCTGCCGTCGCGGTTCGTCGACGAACTGCCCCTGGCCCACGTCGATGCGGCGTCGGAGACCGGCTATTACGGCGGCGGTCCGGGCATGCAGTCGACGGCCGCCTCGCGCTGGGACGATCCCGGCACGTCAGCCTTCCAGGCCGGCAGCAGCTATGACAGCCCCGGCTGGAAACGCGCGCAGGAGCGCACGGCCGGCTTTGGCGAACGCAACGCCGCCTGGCGCGGGCCGCAGGGCGTGCGCAGCGGCTCGGCCGCCCGCTCGGCTCCGATCGAGGGCGAAGGCCGGTTGGTGGCGGTGTCCGCGCCCGTCGGCAGCGCCTATTCGCGCGGCGACCGCGTGTTCCACGTCAAGTTCGGCTACGGCCAGGTGACCTCGATAGAGGGCAACAAGCTGACCGTGGCCTTCGACAAGGCCGGCGAGAAGAAGGTCATCGACAGCTTCGTCGAGAAGGCCTGAGACAGTCGCTCCCCCGCGGCGCGGGGGAGCCCCTTTTTCGTCCGCGCGCCCATGTCGCGGGGGTTGAACGCGACAGACGGCTCACCATATGCTATCCAGGAAGCAGCCAAACGTTTCAGCCCAAAGACGGCTGAACCCCAGGCGCTCCATCGCCCTCTTGCCGTCACCGACGGCGTCGGGCGGATATCTCCACCCCTTATGAACTATCGGGTCCGGCGACACGCCCGACCCCTGTCTGGAACTTTATGAAAACCAACGTTACCCGTAAGGCCGCCACCAAGAGCGCGCCCCATATGACTTCGACCTTCCGCACCATGACGCCGACCCGCAAGGCCCCCGCCGAGGTCTGGCCCGGCCTCACCCGCGCCCAGCTGCGCGACATCGTCATCGACCAGATCGGCTAAAGGCCCTCAGGCGCGGCGACGTCCCGCCACGATCATCGTCTCCCAGACCCCAACCACCACCAGGGCCAGGGTCGACAGCGCCGACAGGACCAGCGGGCTGACATGGCCCGCGACCGGGATCAGCAGGGCCAGCAGGCCCAGCCCCACCAGCCGGGTGCGCGACAGCTCCTTGAACACCGCCAGCTTGAAGATCAGCACGCCCAGCAGGAACAGCGCCGGGCCGCCGATCACGGCTGCGGCGGTCTTCAGGTCGGTGTGGCCGCCGGCGTGGTGGATCACCCACTCATCGCCGACCGCCGCCACGATGATCCCGGCGATCGGGATCAGGTGGCTGTAGGTATAGGCCAGCCGCGCGATGGCGCCGGGGTCCTTGGACTCGGCGATGGCCTCGCTGGCCGCCTCGGCCGTGAATGAGAAGTAGATCCACCACATGGCTATGCTGCCGACCAGGGCGGTGGCGAAGGCGGCGATGACCTCGAACGTCCACGGCAGGCCGACCACGGTGGCGCCAGTGACAATGATCGACTCGCCCAGGGCGATAATCGTGAACAGCGCCGTGCGTTCGGCCATGTGGCCGCCCTCGACGACCCAGTCGCTGGTGGCCGAGCGACCCAGTCCGGGAGTCCAGAAGCCGACCGCCGCCGACAGATAGTCGACGCCGATGGCCGCGCCCCAGGCGATCAGCCGCGCTTCGCCGTCCATCAACCCGCCGGCGATCCAGAACGCCGCCGACAGCGTCACCCAGGTCTGGATGCGGCCAAAGTTCATGCGGTGGGCCGGCTCGCGCCAGGCGCTGACCAGGAAGAACAGGCTGCGGCCGACCTGGATGAAGGCGTAGGCGCAGGCGAAGACCAACCCGCCCTTGCCAAAGGCGTCGGGGATCGAGGCAGAGAGCACCAGACCCGCCGCCATCAGCGCGAACAGCATAAGCCGCACCGGCACGCGCTCGGGGTCCAGCCAGTTGGTCACCCACGAGGTGCAGACCCACGCCCACCAGACCGCCGCCAGCAGCATGGCCGCATGCAGCACGCCCTCCAGCGTCGGATGCGCCAACACGGCGTGGGACAGCTGGGTGACCGCGAACACGAACACGAGGTCGAAGAACAGCTCCACATAGGTGACGCGGGCGTGTTCGTGTTCGCGGCGTTCGCGAAGCAGCGGCATGGTGGTCATCAGGTCCCCTTCGCGCTCACCCTAGAAGGGCTTGCTTGAGTCTCGCGAGGGATATCGAACCAAAACCCCTCGTCGCGCGCTATGCCGACATGGACCAGCGGCTCGAACAGCTCATCGGCCAATTGAAGGCCTTCGCCCTCACCCCTCCGGTGTTGTACGGCGTCCCCGCCTGCGCCTTCGCCGGCGTCCTGGCCGGCATGGCCATGCAGACCGGCCCGCAGGACGTCGGCTACACGCCCGAGATGGAGGCGGCCCAATACGCTCAGCAGGAGTACGCCGAGCCCATCGCGTGGCCGTCGGGCAAGGTCCCGGACTACGTGGTCGGCACAGACTTCCTGCAGGCCACCCAGCCCCCGCCGCCGATCCAGTACGCGGACTACGAACCGTCGCCGGCGCCGGAGCTTCCGACCTATGTCCCGTCCGAGCACGGCCCCGCCACGCCGCCGCCCACGGTCGACGCACCGAACTGGGCCTCGCAGCGCGGCGACATCCTCGACGTCTCTCTGCCCGAGGATCGCAAGCCCCAGCCGGCCTCCGCGCCCACGCCCCTGGTGATGGCCGACGCCGCCGCCACCGGCATGACCACGCGCTAAGGCTCGCTTTTCGCGCCCGTTGGCGCTAACAGGCGCGCCATGACCGACTATACGCCCCAGCAGATCGTCGCCCGCGGCGCGCGCGTCGAAGCCGAGACCGCCGCCGACGCCATCGACAACCATCCGAGCCTGGAAGGCGCCACCTACTCGATCCTGGAAGAGGACGAGGACAAGGGCGTCTGGCGCATTGACGCCTTCCCCACGACCGACGAGGAAGACGCCAGCCTGATGGCGCTACTGGGCGAGTACGACCTGAAGGTCGTGCGCGACACCCTGGCCGACGCCGACTGGCTGGCCATGGCGCTGTCGGGCCTGCCGCCCGTGCGCGCCGGCCGCTTCTTCGTCTACGGCATGCACGACCGCGGCCGCCTGCCGGCCAGCACGGTGAATTTGCGCATCGAAGCCGGTGCGGCCTTCGGCACCGGTCACCACGGCACCACCGTCGGCTGCCTGCAGGCCTATGACCGCCTGATCAAGGCCCGCAAGTTCAACAAGGTGCTCGATGTCGGCGCCGGCACGGGCCTGCTGGCCATCGCCGCCGCCCGCACGGGCAGCAAGCTGGCCGTCGGCACCGACATCGACAAGCCGTCCGTGCGGATCTCCAAGGAGAACGCCAAGGTCAACAAGGCCAACGCCAAGTTCGTCCACGCGTCGGGCCTGTCGAACCCGCTGGTGGCCAACAACGCCCCCTACGACCTGGTCTTCGCCAACATCCTGGCCCGCCCGCTGATCAGCCTGGCCCAGGACATCAAGCACGCCCTGGTCCCCGGCGGCACGGTCATCCTGTCGGGCCTGCTGCGCACCCAGGAACGGATGGTCAAGGCCGCCTACCTGTCGCGCGGCTTCAAGGTGGTGAACCGCATCCACCGCGACGCCTGGGCGACGCTGGTGTTGCAACGGCCGTAGGACTTCCCTGTTCGTGTGGGGAGGCTTAAATCCTCCCCATGCGCCAGACCTTCGACGAATCCACCGACCCGTCCTTCGGGCCCAAGCACGTTCCGCTGATCCGCGCCGCCATGGCCGCGCAGGGGCTGGACGGCTTCCTCGTGCCGCACGAGGACGAACACCAGAACGAATATCTGCCCGCCGCCAATGACCGCCTGGCCTGGGCCAGCGGCTTCACCGGCTCGGCCGGGGCCGGCGTGATCCTGAAGGACCGCGCCGCGGTATTCGTCGACGGCCGCTACACCCTGCAGGTGCGCGAGCAGGTCGACCAGGGCGTGTTCGAGATCCGCGACCTCGTCGAGGGCGGCGTGCCGGCCTATCTCGAGACCGCCGAAAGGGGCGCGGTGATCGGCTATGACGCGCGCCTGCACAGCCCCTCGGCGCTGGAAGGGCTGAAGGCCGCCGCCCACCGGGCCGGCGCGACCCTGAAGCCCGTGGCCGCCAACCCGATCGACCAAGCCTGGGGCGAGGCTCGCCCGGCCCAACCGATGGCCCCGGTCGTGCCGCAATACGTCGAATATGCCGGCGAGGAATCGAACTCCAAGCGCGCCCGCATCGGCGCGTCGATCGCCGCCTTCGGCGCCGATGCAGCGGTGATCACCGCCCCGTCCTCGATCGCCTGGCTGTTCAATGTCCGCGGCGGCGACGTCATCCGCTCGCCCCTGCCGCTGGCCCAGGCGATCCTTAACGCCGACGGCACGGCGCGCCTGTTCCTGGAGCCGGCCAAGGTCACCCAGGACCTGCCCGCCTGGCTGGGCAACCAGGTCTCGCTGGAGACGCCGGACAAGCTGGAAGAGGCGCTGGGCGACCTGTCGGACAAGACCGTCGTGGTCGACCCGACCCAGTCATCGGCCTGGTACTTCGACCAGCTGGACGCCGCCGGCGCGAAGATCGCCCGCGCCATGGACCCCTGCACCCTGCCCCGCGCCTGCAAGAACGGCGTCGAGCTGGACGGCACGCGCGAGGCCCACAAGCGCGACGGCGCGGCCCTGACCCGCTTCCTGCACTGGCTGGCCACCGAGGGCCAGATCAACCCGCCGGACGAGAAGGAGGCCGTTGCCAAGCTGGAAGGCTTCCGCGAGGCCACGGGCAAGCTCAAGGACTTGAGCTTCGACACCATCGGTGCGGCCAACGGCCATGGCGCCCTGCCCCACTATCGCCCGACCGAGCGCTCCAACGAGCGCGCGGCCATGGGCTCGCTGCTGCTGGTCGACAGCGGCGGTCAGTATCTTGACGGCACCACCGACGTCACCCGCACGGTGGCGATCGGCGAGCCGTCGGCCGAGATGATCAACCGCAACACCCTGGTGCTGAAGGGCCACCTGGCCATCGCCCGCCTGCGCTTCCCGGCCGGCACCACCGGCTCGGCCATCGACGCGTTCGCCCGCGCCGCGCTGTGGGCGCAAGGGCTGGACTACGACCATGGCACCGGCCACGGCGTCGGCGTCTATCTGGGCGTCCACGAAGGCCCGCAGCGGATTTCCAAGGCCCCGAACGTCATCGCCTTGCAGCCCGGCATGATCGTCTCGAACGAGCCCGGCTACTACAAGGACGGCGAATACGGCATCCGGATCGAGAACCTGGAAGTCGTCATGCCGGCCGAGAACGTCGCCGGCGGCGACCGCCCGATGCACCGCTTCGAGGCCCTGACCCTGGCGCCGATCGACCGACGCCTGATCGACAAGAGCCTGCTGACGGCAGAGGAAGTGGCGCAGTTCGACGCCTATCACGCGCGCGTGCTGGCCGAGATCGGTCCGCGCGTCGAGCCGGAGATCCGGGCCTGGATGGAAGAGGTCTGCGCGCCGCTGTAGGACGCTACCCATTCTCCTCCCCCTTTGGAGGAGGTGGCCCAGAGGGCCGGAGGGGGCAGCGCCGCATAAGCCGAGCTGCCCCCTCAGTCGCTCCGCGACAGCTCCCCCAGAGGGGGAGCAGATACCGCGCCGCGTGCTACTTCAGCCGCGTCCACTTCTGCGTCTTGCACAGCGGGGCGACGATGCAGCCCTTCAGCTTCAGCTCGTTGTCGCTGAGCAGCTCGATGGTGCCCGAATAGGTGCCGCCGTCGTCGGGGTTATAGACCTTGCCGCCGGTCCACTTGGTCGGGCCGCCGGTGAAGTCATACAACATCTGCAGGTTCTTCAAGGTGCGGCCGCGCTGGGCCTCGTCCTTGTTCTTGGCGTCCTTCTGGGCCGGGTTGGCCTTGATGTGGTCGGACGTGATCAGCTTGCCGCACAAGCTGTTGCCGCAGCGGGCGATCTCGACCTGGCCGCCGTTGGTCGGGGTCTGCCAGACGCCGGTGACGTCGGCGGCGAAGGCCGAGCCGGTGACGAGGCTCAGGGCGGCGGCCATCAAGGCGGTGCGAAGCATTGGTTTCTCCCTAGTGCGCGTCATCCAACGCGCGTTTAAGTCCCTCGTTGCGCGATCCCGCTACTGAGGACAAGGCCGAAGGCGAAAACGAGGCGGGAATTGCGGTTGCGGCGATGCGCCTCAGCTCCAAACGCGCGCTCGGCGAGCGCTGGCCGCGCCCTTGGGCGGCGTATAGTCGTCGGGCGCCAGTCGCCCCAGGGTCATGCCCAGGCGACCCGGCAGGTCGCGGACCTGGCTGACATCGTTCAGGCCCATGGCCGCCAGCGCCACCCGCCCGCAGGCATAGGCGTCGGCCGCCGCGTCGTGGTGGGCGAAGTCGACGCCCAGGTGGCCGCAGACGACGTTCAGCTTGTGCGACGAGAGCTCGGGCCAGACGCCGCGCGCCACCTGCACGGTGCACAGGTATTCGAAGCTGGGCGGCGGCACGTCGTAGTGCTCGCACGTGCGGCGGATCACGCTGACGTCGAACGAGGCGTTGTGGGCCAGCACCAGCGCCCCCTCCAACTCGGGCCGCAGGCGCTCCAGCACGTCCGGCCACTCTTCGGCGTCCTCGACATGCTGAGGCCCAATGCCGTGGAAGGCGATGTTGAACCGCGCGAAGCGGTTGCCCGGCGGGCGGATATAATGGTGCTCGATCCGCGCCACCTGGCCGTCCTCGATCCACGCGAGACCGATGGAGCACGGACTGGCGCGCTGCTCGTTGGCGGTCTCGAAGTCGAGCGCGATGACCTTCATTTGGCGACCATGTCCAGCCACTCGTCCTCGGTCATCACCTGGATGCCCAGTTCGGTGGCGGTCTTGAGCTTGGAGCCCGCGCCGGGGCCGGCGACGACCAGATCGGTCTTCTTGGACACCGACGAGGCGACCTTGGCGCCCAGGCCCTCGGCCTGCGCCTTGGCCTCGTCGCGGGTCATCTTCTCTAGCGAGCCGGTGAAGACGATGGTCTTGCCGGCCACAGCGGTGTCGGTCTTGGGCTTGGCGACCGGCTGGATGTCCAGCTCAGCGACCAGATTGGCGACCTTCTGGCGATTGTGCGCCTCGGCGAAGAACCGGGCCAGCGATTGGGCGGCGACCGGGCCCACGCCATCGACGGCGGCCAGGTGCAGGTAGTCGTCGCCCGGCGCGCCCGAGGCGGCGGCGGCCAGGCCCTCGGCGAACGCGTCCCAGGTGCCATAGCGCTGGGCCAGGGCCGCCTTGGCGGGCTTGGTCAGCTTCGGGACCGCGTGGCCGATCTTGATCTCCAGGTCCTGCGCCTCCGGCCACGGATCGGCGACCAGACCGCCCTTCCCCGCCTCGATCAGCAGGTCCAGCGCCTTGGGGCCGACCCCCTGGGCGGTGGAGAGCTCCAGATAGGTCTCGCCCGGCAGGCCCTTGGCGGCGGCCTCAGCGGCGGCTTGCAGGTCCTCGAAGCGGTCGAAGTTGCGGGCCAGCACGGTCGAGGTCGTCTCCCCGATGTCGCGCGCGCCCAGGCCGTAGATCATCCGGTCCAGGCCGATCTTGCGCCGGTCGTTGATGCCCTTCACCAGGTTGGCGATCGAGGTCTCGCCATAGCCGTCACGCTCACGCAGTTCGGCCAGCTTCGCCTCGTCCTTGGCCAGCTTGAAGATATCGGCCGGCTCGGTGATCCAGCCCGCGTCGAAGAAGGCCTGCAGCTGCTTTTCGCCCAGGCCCTCGATGTCGAAGGCCCGGCGGGACACGAAGTGGCGCAGGTGCTCGACCCGCTGGAACGGACAGGCGAACTCGCCGGTGCAGCGGCGCACCACCGACTCCTGACCCGAAGCGTTGACCTCGCGGGTTAGAGCCGTCTTCAGCGGGCATTCGCAGACGTGGGGGAATTCGTAAGGCGCCGGCGCCGGATCGGGACGCGCCGCCAGATCGACCTCGACGATCTGCGGAATCACGTCGCCGGCGCGCTGCAGGACGACGGTGTCGCCGATGCGCACGTCCAGGCGGGCGATCTCATCGCCATTGTGCAGCGTGGCGTTGGTAACCGACACGCCGCCGACCGTGACCGGCTTCAGGCGCGCGACCGGGGTGTGGGCGCCCGTGCGGCCAACCTGGATGTCGATGGCTTCCAAGAGGGTGCGCGCGCGCTGGGCGGGGAACTTGCGGGCGATGGCCCAGCGCGGCGAGCGCGAGACGAAGCCCAGGCGCCGCTGCTGTTCCAGGTCGTCGACCTTGTAGACGACGCCGTCGATGTCGAAGTCGAGCGTAGGCCGCAGGGTCTCGAACGCGGCGTAGACGTCCAGCAGGCCTTGGGCGTTCTCGACGCGGCGGGCCGGCGGGGCCGTGGTCACGAAACCCCATTCGGCCAGCTTCTCCAGCGCGCCCCACTGGCTCTCGGCGAACGGTTCGGACACCAGGCCCCAGGCATAGCCGAAGAACCGCAGCGGCCGCTGGGCGCTGATCTTCGGATCGATCTGGCGCAGCGAGCCGGCGGCGAAGTTGCGCGGGTTGGCGTAGGTGCGCTGGCCGGCTTCCTCGGCGGCGGCGTTGAAGGCGGCGAAGGCGGCGAGCTCGACATAGACCTCGCCGCGCACCTCGATCATGTCGGGCCAGCCCGAACCCTTCAGGCGGTGCGGGATGTCAGCGATGGTGCGCAGGTTGGCGGTGACGTCCTCGCCCACCCGGCCATCGCCCCGCGTCGCGCCCTGGACCAGCACGCCCTTCTCGTAGCGCAGCGAGGCCGACAGCCCGTCGATCTTGGGCTCGGCCGTGTAGGCGACCGTGTCCGAGGGCGACAGGCGCAGGAAGCGGCGGATGCGGGCGTCGAACTCGGTCGCCTCGTCGTTGGAGAAGGCGTTGTCGAGGCTGAGCATCGGCACGCCATGCTCGACCGGCGAGAACTGCTCGGCCCGCGCCGCGCCGACCCGCATCGACGGGGAATTGTCACGGATCAGGTGCGGAAAGCGGGTCTCGATGTCGAGGTTGCGGCGCTTGAGGGCGTCGTACTCGCCGTCGCTGATCGTGGGCGCGTCCTGCTGGTGGTAGGCCAGATCGTGGGCGGTCAGGTCGTCGGCCAGGCGCTCCAGTTCCTCGACGGCCTGGGCTTCGGTGAGGTCGGCGACGGGGATCTGGGACACAGGTGGCGAATCCGGAAGGCGGGAAGTTCCGGCACGTTAGCAACGCCGCCCTGACACGGGGAGTCAGCGATGTGCTCGCCTGTCGGGCGAAACTGGCCGAAGCCTTGCAGCGTAACGGTTGAAGGAGCCCGCCATGTCCAAAGCCAGCACAGTTTCGGCCCAGCCTGTCCTGTCCCGGGACGGTCCGCTGGACGCCCTGCGCTTCCTGGCGGCGCTGTTCATCGTTCTGTACCACGTGGCCGAGCGGGCCCCGGTGTCGCTGTTCAACCTGTCCGACGCCTTCGGGCGCGGCTATCTGGCCACCGACTTCTTCCTGATGCTGTCGGGCTATGTGCTGGCCCGCACCTACGGCCCGCGCGTGCTGGGCGCCGAAGTCGACACCTTCACCTTCCTGAAGCGCCGCGTGCAGCGGATCTGGCCGCCACACCTGGTGATGTTGGTGCTGTTCGTCGCCTTCTTCGTCGGGACCACGGCGATCGGCCTGGCCCCGCAGAACCCGCAGTGGTTCCAGTGGGACCAGCTCTTGCCGCAGGTCTTCCTGGTCCAGGCCTGGTTCGTGCCCGGGACCTCGGGCTGGAACACCCCGACCTGGACCCTGTCGGCGCTGATCGTCGCCTACGCCCTGTTCCCGGCCGTCTGGCGCCGGGTCGCGGCGACGAAGCGGCCGCTGCAACTGCTGGCCATGGGCGTCTGCGCCTATGTCGTCATCGACCAGGCGGCGCTGATGGCGTTCGAGATCCCCGGCTACCAGCTGCCGCTGCGCTTTGGCCTGATCCGCGGCGTGCCGCTGTTCATGATCGGCCTGCTGGTCGCCCGCCTGCCGGTGACAGCCCTGGCGCGGCAACAGGCCTTGCCGCTGGCCGTGGCCTCGCTGCTGTTCGTCATCGCCATCCAGGCCCTGGGCCGCTTCGACTATGTCAGCCTGGCCCTGCTGGCCTTCCTGATCTACGCGGCCGGCGCCTCCAGGCCCCGCGCCTGGCGCTGGGCCGGCGCGGCGGGCAAGCTGTCGTTCTCGCTGTTCCTGACCAACACCCTGACCGCCGTCGTGTGGTTCGGCGTGGTGCGGATGGTCGAGGCCAAGCTGGGTCTGCCTTCGGCGGCGCAGTGGACCCTGTGGGCGCTGGCCATCCCGGCAACGATCGTCGTGGCGTGGGTGTTCGAGCGCCTGGTCGATGCGCCGATGCAGCGGTGGATGAAGGCGCGGTCAAACGCCCGCAACGTTTCGACCGTGGCCCCTGCGGCCGCCTAGGCCATCAAGGCCCGCGCCGCCGCCCGAGCCGCTTCGGTCACCTCGGCGCCCGACAGCATGCGAGCGATCTCTTCCTCGCGCTGAGCCGGAGTCAGGGGGGCGACCTTGGTGCGGGTCGAGGTGTCGTCGCCGGACTTGGAGATCCGCCAGTGGGCGTCGCCGCGCGCCGCCACCTGGGCCGAGTGGGTCACCACCAGCACCTGGGCGTTGGCCGCCAGCCGCTTCAGACGGAGGCCGACCGCGTCGGCCACGGCCCCGCCGACGCCCTGATCGACCTCGTCGAAGATCATCAGCGGCTGCGGACCGCCGCCACGCCCCGCCAGCGCCGCCTTCAGCGCCAGGGCGAAACGCGCCAGTTCGCCGCCCGAGGCGATGGCCTCCATCGGCCCGAACGGCGCGCCGGGATTGGTCGAGATCTCGAAGGCGATGCGGTCCAGACCCGTGGGACCGGCGCGATCCTCGGCCAGCGGCTCGACGGCGACCCGGAACTTGGCCTTTTCCAGCTTCAGCGGGGTCAGCTCGGCCTCGACGGCCTTGGCCAGGGCGTCACCGGCGGCGCGGCGCTCGGCCGACAGGGCCTCCGTAGCGAACAGATAGGCCTCGCGGGCCTCGGCGGCTTCGGCGTCGGCGGCCTTGAGGGCGTCCTCGGAGGTCTCGATCGCTTGCAGGCGGGTGGCGAACTCGGCGCGCTTGGCCGGCAGGTCCTCGACCAGGACGTTGAGCTTGCGAGCCATGCCGCGCAGGGCGAACAGGCGCTCCTCGGCCTTTTCCAGGCGGTCGGGTTCGAACTCGAACGACTCGGCGACGGCGTCGATGGCCGCGCTGGCCTCCTGGGCCTCGACCAGGGCGCGGTCGACCGCGTCGCAGGCGGCCTGCAGCCGGGTCATGGCCGGTCCATCGGCGGGCGCGCCGGCCTGCAGGGCTCTGTCTCGCGCGCGTTCAAGAGCGCGATAGGCCTGGGCCAGCTTGCCCGAGAAGTCGCCGCCCAAGATGTCCTGGGCCGACGCGACGTCAGTGATGACCTTCTCGGCAGAGCTCAGCAGAGCCCGCTCTTCGGCCAGGGCGTCCTCCTCCCCCTCGCGAGGGTCGAGGCGGTCCAGTTCAGAGAGGCGGAGGGTCAGTTCCTCGGTCTCGGCCGCCGCGCGGCTGGCCAGATCGCGGAGTTCGGCGGCCTTTTCGCGGGCGGCGCGCCAGGCGCTCCAGGCGCCGCCGACGGCCCCCACGCTGACGCCGCCAAAGGTGTCCAGCAGGCCGCGATGGGTCTTGGGGTCCAGCAGGCCGACCGTCTCGTGCTGGCCGTGCACCTCCAGCAGGAGGGCTCCGAGGTCCTTGAGCACGCCGACGCTGGTGGCCTGGTCGTTGACGAAGGCCCTGGACCGGCCGTCGGGAGACAGCTGGCGACGCAGGACAAGATCCTCGTCGCGGCCGTAGTCCAGGCCCTTCTCGTCCAGATAGGCGAAGGCGGGATGGTCGGCGGCCAGGGCGAACATGGCCGTGGCCGAGGCGTGTCCGGCGGCCCCGCGGCGCACCAAGCCAGCGTCGGCGCGCGCGCCCGTGGCCAGGCCCAAGGCGTCGAGAATGATCGACTTGCCGGCCCCGGTTTCACCGGTCAGCGCGGTCAGGCCCTCGCCGATGGCAAGGTCCAGGCTCTCGATGAGCACGACGTCACGGATGGAGAGGCCGATCAGCATGACGCGCAAGATCGCCGGGAATCAGGATTTTTCAAAGCGCAAAGGTAGAACGAAACGGGATCAAGCCTTTTGACCCCGCTGTCGCTACATGCCCAGGACGCCCATGACGCCCTTTTTGGACTTCTTTTCGCCCGGAGGCGCCAGGGTCGTGTCCTTGTCCTTCGACAGCGCGCGCTCTAGGGCGTTGCGCTTGGCGCCGGCCTTCAGCGGCTCGACGGCGGGGCGCAGGCCATTGTCGTTGAGCAGCTTGTAGGCGTCGGCGTACCAGCGATCGCCCGGGAAGTTGTAGCCCAGGACCGCGCCGTTGCGCTTGGCTTCGTCGGCCAGGCCGATGGTCAGATAGGCCTCGACCAGGCGGTACAGGGCTTCGGGCGTGTGCGAGGTCGTCTGGTGACGCTCGATCACGGTCTTGAAGCGGCCGATGGCGGCCAGGGTCTGGCCGTTCTTCAGGTAGTAGCGACCGATGGCCATTTCCTTGCCGGCCAGCTGGTCGTTGACCATGTCGATCTTCAGGCGGGCGTCGGTGGCGTATTCAGTGTTCGGATAGCGCTGGACGACGTCACGCAGCGAGGCCAGGGCCTGCTCGGTGGCCGCCTGGTCGCGGTTCACGTCGACGATCTGCTCGAAATAGCAGATGGCCTTCAGGTAATAGGCGTACTGGGCCGACGGATTGCCGGGATACAGCGAGATGAACCGGTCCGAGTCGCCGATGGCGTCGGCGTAGTTGTTGCCCATGTAGTGGGCGTAGCCGGTCATCAGAATCGAGCGGCGCGACCATTCCGAATACGGGTGCTGGCGCTCGACTTCGCGGAAATAGTCGACGGCTTCGTTCCAGTTGCCGCGGTCCAGGCGGTTGGCGCCCGTGGAATACAGCAGCTCGACCGGGCGCTCTTCGTAGGCGAGGGAGGGCTTCTTGGACTTGCCCGCGCAGCCCGCCACCGACACGGCGACCAGCATGGCGGCGATCGTGACGGCCGAACGTCCCTTGAAATTACGAAGCACGGAGTCTCTCACCCTCGAAGCAAACGTGCGCCCCAGCGCCGTGCAAGGCTTCTACACCACGCCGTCGAAGGCGCAAATGCGAACGCCGAGCCCGACTCCCGGAGTGCGACTAAACCGCTTCAGCCAGCACCGGCGCATGAGCGCGCAGGCGCCAGGCGCGCGGTTGCGCCAGCAACGCCCGAACCACGGCGTTATTGAGGCCGTGACCGGCCAGAACGCCCTCGAAGCGGCCCAGGATGGGCTTGCCCAGCACATAGAGGTCGCCGACGGCGTCCAGCGCCTTGTGGCGCACGAATTCGTCGGGACGGCGCAGGCCTTCCGGATTCAGCACCCGGTCGCCGTCGATGACCACGGCGTTTTCCATCGAACCGCCGCGGGCCAGGCCGATGGCGCGCAGGGCCTCGACGTCGCGAACGAAGCCGAAGGTGCGGCAGTCGGACAGTTCCGAGCGGAACGATTCTTCATCGACGACCAGGTCCACGGCCTGACGACCGATGGCCTTGGAGCCGAAGGCGATCTCGAAGGCGACCTCAAAGCGATCGGCCGGCAGCAGGCTGGCGCGCTTGTCGCCCTCCTCCGCCGTGATCGGCGCCAGGATCTCGATATATTGGCGGACGGCTTCTTGGCGGCGGCGACCGGCGCGGTCCAGGATCTGGACGAAGGGCTCGGACGAGCCGTCCATGATCGGCACTTCGGGACCGTCCAGCTCGACGACGCAGTTGTCGATCGACAGGGCCGCCAGGGCCGCCATCAGGTGCTCGATGGTCGAGACGCGGACGTCGTCGCCGTTGCAGATGACCGTACCCAGTTGCGTCTGGCAGACCGATTGAGCCGTAACGGGGACGCGGTTGTCGCGGTCCTGCACATCGGTCCGCACGAAGACGATCCCCGCGTCGGGGGCCGCCGGACGCACCGAGACACGCACGTGCGTTCCCGTGTGCAGGCCGATCCCCGCGAAGATCACCGGTCCTGCGACCGTGTGCTGAAAATAACCCGAAGCCGACACTAGAGACACCTATCGTTCGATGGACGACTCTGCGGTCGTCCTTTCGCCCCGACTACCATCTAGGAAGGATGCTGCGTCGCGGCAAAGCAAAGTCTGTTTCGGATTGTTACGCGCTAAGCAGCTGACTTAATTACAGATTTGTCACAAGAACGCGCACCAAGAAACAGACCGTCGATCGACGATCCGTGGTCGGGAATCTAGCATCCGGGCTCCCCTAGCCCCTCGGCGAAAGCGGGACTACGCTCCGCCGCCACAGGGATAACCGTTTCCGGGAATTTCGGTTTCATGATCAAGCGCTTGCGTCTCGCTGCCTCCGCAGCCGTCCTCACCATCGCGCTCGCGGGAGCGGCCCACGCGCAAGCCCCGGCAAGGCCGCACGTCTTCACGGCCAAGGACATGGCGAGCCTGGATCGCCTGTCCGATCCGCGCGTCTCGCCCGACGGCCGTTACGTGCTCTATTCGGTGCGGACCATGGACTATCCGGCCCAGAAGGCCGCGATGTCGCTGTGGATCGCCGACCTGAAGGCGCGGATGATACCGCGCCGGCTGAAGATCTCTGACGGCGGCGCCTCGAGCGGCCGCTGGAGCGCCGACGGCAAGACCATCTACTTCTCGTCCGGCCGCGCTGGCGGGACCGAGCAGGTGTTCAAGACCGACGTGACGGGCGAGACCGCCACGCAGGTGACCTCGACCCCGTTCGACGTCCAGGCGTTCAAGGTGGCCCCGGACGGCAAGACGATCGTGGTCGGTCTGGCCGTGTTCCCCGACTGCGCCGACTTCGCCTGCACCGAGGCCAAGCTGGCCGCCAAGACCGCCACAAAGGCGACCGGCGTCGTCTATGACCGCCTGTTCGTGCGCCACTGGGACACCTGGAACGACGGGACCAAGAACCACCTCTTCGCCTGGACGCTGGGTCCGGACGGCGTGGCGACGGGCCAGCCGGTCGACCTGATGAAGGGCTTCGACGGCGACACCCCGACCAAGCCCTATGGCGACGACGCCGACTTCACGATCAGCCCCGACAGCAAGACCGTCAGCTTCTCGGCCAAGGTGGCCGGCAAGGACGAGTCGTGGTCGACCAACTACGACATTTGGGGCGTGCCGCTGGACGGCTCGGCCAAGCCGGAGAACGAGACGGCCGGCAACAAGGCCTGGGATACGACCGAAATCTGGTCGCCCGACGGCAAGCTGGCCGCCTATCGCGCCATGAAGCGCCCAGGCTTCGAGGCCGACCGCTTCGGGATCATGATCTGGGACGAGACGACCAAGAAGTCGCGTGAACTGGCCCCGACCTGGGACCGTTCGGCCGATTCCATCGCCTGGAGCCGTGACGGCAAGACCATCTACGCCACCGCGCTGGACGTCGGCCAAGGCAAGCTGTTCGCCATCGACGTCAAGACCGGCAAGGTCACGGCCCTGACCGGCGAAGGCCACGTCACAGCCTTCGACGTCGGGCCAAACGGCCTCGTCTACGCCTCCGATTCGATGAAGAGCCCCTCGGAGCTGTTCATGCTGCCCGCCAAGGACCCGCCGATCCGCATCGCCAGCGTTTCGAGCGAGGCCTTGAAGGATGTGGCCTGGGGCGAGCCCGAGCAGTTCAGCTTCAAGGGCTGGAACGACGAGGAAGTCCACGGCTTCGTGGTGAAGCCCGCCAACTTCGATCCGGCCAAGAAGTATCCGGTGGCCTTCCTGATCCACGGCGGTCCGCAGGGCTCGTTTAGCAACAGCTGGTCGTACCGCTGGAACCCGCAGGTCTACGCCAACGCCGGCTACGCTGTGGTGATGATCGATTTCCACGGCTCGACCGGCTACGGCCAGGCCTTCACCGACGCGATCAGCCAGCACTGGGGCGACCGCCCGCTGGAGGACCTGCAGAAGGGCTGGGCCTTCGCGACCCAGAAGTACGCGTTCCTGGATACCGACCGCGCCTGCGCCCTGGGCGCCTCGTACGGCGGCTACATGGTCAACTGGATCGCCGGCAACTGGAACCAGCCTTGGAAGTGCCTGGTCACCCACGACGGCGTCTTCGACACCCGCGCCATGGGCTACGCCACCGAGGAGCTGTGGTTCACCGAGTGGGAGAACGGCGGCACGCCTTGGACGCCGGGGACGACCTACGACAAGTTCAACCCCGTCGACCACGTGGCCCAGTGGACCAAGCCGCAGCTGATCGTCCAGGGCCAGCTGGACTACCGCATCCCGGTCGAACAGGGCCTGGGCGCCTTCACCGCCCTGCAGCGCAAGGGCGTGCCCAGCAAGCTGCTGTACTTCCCCAACGAGAACCACTGGGTGCTGAAGGCCCAGAACTCGGTGCAGTGGCACAAGGAGGTGCTGGACTGGCTGGATCAGTGGACGGGGAATACGCGGCCGGGGAAGTAGGCCACTCTCCCCCCGCTCTCCCCGGCGAAAGCCGGGGCCCAGATGCCAGAGCGCCCGCGGTTCCGGCAGGATCGCGGGCGTTTCTGCTTGCGCCTCACAGCCCTACGATCTGGACCCCGGCTTTCGCCGGGGAGAGCGGATGAGGGTTTAGATGTTTCCCGTCGCCACGGCGAACGTCAGCCGCGCCTTCTTCTCCAGATCCCCCATCTCGCGGCCCTTCAGGTAAGGCCGCACCAGCGCCGCCGGGGCCACTGCCGGGAAGGCCGCCACGGGCAGCCCCCTCACCTCGCCTCGCGCCGCCTTAAGTTGCTCTTCCACACGCGCGGCCACGTCGGCCAGCGTCCAGGCCTCCGGCAGGCGCGAGCGCCCCGCCTGCTTCAGCCGCCACAGCCCTGTCAGGCCAAAAGCCCGCGCCGCGCCCTTCACGGCGTGCGGGTCGGCGTTCGGGTCCAGCCGCCGCGCGGCCAGCACGGCCAGCGCGCCGGCCGTGGCGTCGACATAGGCCAGCACCGCCGCCTCGTCCTTCAGCGGACCTTCGTCCAGGTCGGTGAAGCGGGCGTCAGCCAAGGCGGCCAGGACGTTGGGATCGAAGCCCGACGCGGCCAGGGCCTCGACATTGGGATGCTTGCGGGGCGGCTTGCCGGCGGCGAGCTCTTCCATGGCCTCGCGCCACCAAGTGATGCGGATCTCGCCCATCAGGGCGTTGGTCACGCCGCCCGCCACCCGGGCCAGCTCGTAGTTCAGGCCATACAGCGCGATGACGTCGGCCCGCGCGGCCAGGTCGCCGATGAACCGGCTGGCCAGCCAGCGGTCGGGATCGACGCGGCGGACGAGGTCGTCGAGGGTTTCGGTGTCGGCCATGAGCTCAAAACGAAGAAAGGCCCGCCGAGCTGGCGGGCCCTCCCCTTACAGCGTGTCGCGCCCGGCGTCAGCCGAACAGCGTCTGGTTCATCGCCATGGTCGCCAGCATCGGGATGCTGAGCAGGACATTGGTGCGCGAGAACAGCATGGCAAGCTTAGCGGCCTTGGCCTTGGCGTCCGCGTCGGCCTCGACGATGCCCAAGGCGATCTTCTGGTTCGGCCAGATGAAGACCCAGACGTTGATGAACATCACCGTGGCCAGCCACATGCCGGTGCCGATGAAGGTGAAGCCCATGTCGACGCCGGGCGTGTAGCCGCCGGCCAGGCCCAGGGTGGCGGCTTCCAGCAGGTAGCCGCGGCTGAAGGCCAGGATCACGCCCATCACCCAGGTGAACAGCGCCGCCCAGCGGAACCAGAACAGGGCCTCGGGCGCGATGTACTTGCTGACCGCCGGCTTCAGCTCGGCCGGGATCTGCGGCATCACCCGGATCTGCACGAAGTTGAAGTAGTACAGCAGCCCGATCCACAGGATGCCGAACCACACGTGCAGCAGGCGGAAGATGGCCTGGAAGTAGCTGGCGTCGTGGCCGTGCGGGCTATGCGAGTAGCCAATGACGATCACCAGGGCCAGCACCACGCTGACGATGATCGTGTTGCGGAAGTTCGAAAGCAGTCCAGACATCGGTTTCCCCCTCGGATCCCTATTGCTTGAGCGGGACCATGGGGCGTTTCGAGAGTCGGGTAAAGTTTGGGCGCTTTACCTGGCTAGACCGCGATCAGCGCCGCGGCCAGGCGTCGGCCCTCGCTGGCCAGAACGTTGTAGGTCCGCGCGGCCGCCTCGGTGCTCATGAACTCGAGACCAAGGCCGGCGGCCTTCAGCGCGTCGCGGACGGCGCGCGGCGGCAGGCCGTTGTTGAGGCCAGTGCCCAGCAGCACGAACTCCACGGCCCCGCCGGCTGCGAACACTTGGGCGAAGGCCTCAGGGGTCAGGTCGGCCAGCGACTTGGCGGCCCAGTCCTGCGGCTGATCGTCGAGGATCAGCAGCGAGCCGGGCCGCCAGTCGCCGGAAACCCGGAAACCGCCGCCGCCCCAGGCGTCGATGGACGGCGGCTGACGCATCAGGGGCGCGAGGCCGCGCCGAGCTTGATCGGCGTGGCTTCGTCGTCGTTACGCTTCACGCCCCAGATCAGGATCATCGGCAGCGCGATATAGATCGACGAGTAGGTGCCGATGACGATGCCGAAGATCATCGTGAAGACCAGCGGGAACAGCACCGGACCACCGAAGGCCATGGTGCCGCCCAGGGCCAGCAGGGCCGTGGTGCCGGTGATGATCGTCCGCGACAGACGCTCGTTTTCCGACAGGTCGATGATGTCGCGCAGCGGGGTGGTCCTGTACTTGCGCAGGTTCTCTTTCAGACGGTCGAAGGTGATGACCTTCTCGTTCATCGAATAGCCGATGACCGTCAGCAGGGCCGCGATCTCGGTCATCGAGAACTCGATGTGCCGGAACGACAGCAAGCCCAGAGTCAGGACGATGTCGTGGATCACGGCCACGACCGCGCCCGTGCCGTAAGACAGGCCGAAGCGGAACCAGATGTAGCCCAGGGTCAGCAGCAGAGCCACGCCCAGGGCCTTGAAGCCCGAGAGCAGCAGTTCGCCCGAGACCTTGGCGCCGACTTCCGAACGGCTGGTCACCTTCAGGTCGGGGAAGCGCTTCACCAGCTCGGTCTCGACGTTCCTGGAGGCGTCGCTCGGCTTCTCGCCCTTGGCCGGCAGGAACTTGACCATGGCCGAGTTCGGCGAGCCGAAGCCCTGAACCTGGCCGTCATGGGCGCCGATCTGGTCCAGCGCGGTGCGCAGCTGGGCCAGCGGGACCGGACGCGACATCTGCACTTCCAGGGCGACGCCGCCCTTGAAGTCGATGCCCAGGTTCAGGCCCTGGAAGAACAGCAGGCCGATCGAGGCGGCGATCAGGATCGCCGAAATGACGGCCGCGACGGGGGCCCAGCGCACGAACCGGTAGTGGGTCGAGCGCGGGATGTAGCGAATGAGGGGCCAACGCATGGTCGGATCTCCTATGCGATCGGCAGCTTCTTCGGCTTGGTCGCTTTGAACCACCAGCCGATGAGCACTTGGGTGATGAAGATGGCGGTGAACAGCGACGTGAACACGCCGATCACCAGGGTCCAGGCAAAGCCCTTCACCGGGCCCGAGCCGAAGCTGAACATGATCAGGCCCGAGATCAGGCTGGTGATGTTGGCGTCCAGGATCGAGGTCAGGGCCAGCTTGTAGCCGTGGTCGGCCGCGGCCATGGGCGTGCGCCCGGCGTTGGCCTCGTCGCGCATGCGCTCGTAGATCAGCACGTTGGCGTCGACGGCGACGGCCAGGGTCAGGATCAGGCCGGCGATGCCCGGGAAGGTCAGGGTCGCCTGGCTGAACGACATGATGCCGATGATCAGCAGGACGTTGACCACCAGGGCGATGGCCGCGAAGCCGCCGAACAGGCCATAGGCCAGGATCACGAACACGAACATCGAGGCAGCCCCGATGGCCAGCGAGATCGAGCCGGCCTTGACGGCGTCGGCGCCGAGCTCGGCGGTCACGGTGCGCTGGTCTTCCACGTTCAGCGGGGCCGGCAGGGCGCCAGAGCGCAGCAGCAGCGACAGCTCGTTAGCGCTCTCGACCGTGAAGTTGCCGGTGATGATGCCCGAACCGCCCGGCAGGGCCGAGTTGATGACCGGGGCCGACAGAACCTTGTTGTCGAGGACGATGGCGAACTTCTTGCCGACGTTGCGGGCCGTCGCGTCGCCGAACTTGCGCGAGCCCTGGCCGTTGAAGGCGAAGCCCACGGCCGGGCGGCCGTTCTGGTCGAAGGTCTGGGAGGCGCTGGTCAGCTCCTCGCCCGAAACCAGGGCGCGCTTCTTGAGCACGTAGTACGGGGCGTACTGGTCCTCGCTCTGGACGAGCACCGAACCCGGCGGGATGCGGCCAGCCTGAATGTCTTCCGCGGTCGCCGTCTCGTCGACCATCTGGAAGGTCAGCTTGGCGGTCTTGCCGATGATGTTCTTGAGCTTCTCAGGATCGCTCTCGCCGGCCGCCTGGATCATGATCCGGTTCGTGCCTTGGCGGTTGATCGAGGGCTCCTTGGTGCCCAAGCTGTCGATACGGCGACGGATGGTCTCGATCGACTGGTCGACGGCCTTGGCGGCGTCGGCGCGGGCGGCTTCCGGCACGAAGCTGACTTCGATACGGTTGTCGCCCTTGCCCGAGATGGTGACGTCCTTGCCGCCGATCACGCCGGCCAGCGGCGCGCCCAGGTTCTTGCGCAGCAGGTTCAACGCCGCGTCATAGCGCGTGGCGTCGCCGATGCGGACGCTGACCACCTCGCCCTGCTGGGTCAGTTCGCCGAACGGGATCTGTTCGCTGCGCAGCTGGGTGCGCGTGTCTTCCATCAGGTTGGACAGACGCTCGCGGTGCAGGGCGTCGGTGTCGACCTCATAGAGCAGATACGAGCCGCCTTGCAGGTCGAGGCCGAGGTTCAGCTTCTGGTGCGGCAGCCAGCTGGGCATGGCGTCCAACGTCTTCTGCGGGAGGACGTTGGGCAAGGAGAACAGGATGCCGAAGATCACCGACAGGGTGACGGCGATGATCTTCCAGCGGGAAAGGGTCAGCATGGATCAGGGACTTTCAGGCGACGTCGCTAGAACGCCTCGCGAAGATTTAGTTCTTGGCGTCGTTGGCGGCCGCCGGCTCGCCCTTGGCGCGGACTTCCGTGATCATGCCCTTGACCACCTTCACGGTGACGCCGGTGGCGATCTCGACGCCCACTTCCTTGTCCTCGACGCGGACGACCTTGCCGATCATGCCGCTGGACAGGACGACCGTGTCGTTGCGCTTCAGGTTGGTGAGCATCGTCTGATGCTCCTTGGCGCGCTTCTGCTGCGGGCGGATCAGCATGAAGTAGAACAGCACGACCATCAGCAGGATGGGCGCGAGCTGCAGGAATTGAGCGTTCAGACCGGACATAACGTCTCCAACAAAACCGATGCGGCGCGCCAGCCAAAGGAGCCAAGCTCATAGGGTCGCGCCAAGTCGGCGGAAGCTATGCGTTCGCCTCCCCTTTTGCAATGCAAGCGCACCCGGTATGCAGCGTGCCCATGACCGAAGCGACCGCCACCCTGCTCGCCCGCATCGCCGACGCCCTGGAACGCCTGGCCCCGCCGCCGCCGCCCGCGCCCGACTTCTCGGCCGCGCGGCTGTTCCGGCACGAGCCCAGGGACGGCGCGTTCGTGCCGGCCGCCGACTATCCGCTGTCGCTGGACCTGCTGGTGGGAATCGATCGCCAAAAGGGGCGGTTCGTCGAGAACCTGCGCCGCTTCGCGCTGGGCGCGCCGTCCAACCACGTGCTGCTGTGGGGCGTGCGCGGCACGGGCAAGAGCTCGGTGACCAAGGCCGCCTTCGTCAGCCTGGCCGACGAATTCCCGGCGCTCAAGCTGATCGAGGTCGATCGCGACGAGGTCGCGGCCCTTCCGCCGCTGTTCGATCAACTCCGCATGCGTACGGAGCGCTTCGTGGTGCTGTGCGACGACCTCTCGTTCGAAGACGGGGCCGCCGCGGCCAAGGCGTTGAAGTCGGCGCTGGAGGGCGGCGTCTCGGGTCCGCCCGAGAACGTCCTCTTCGTGGCCACCTCGAACCGCCGCCACCTGATGCCGCGCGACCACGTCGAAAGCCAGGGCGCCATCGCCGCCGCCGAGAACGCCGAGGAGGAGATGAGCGTCTCCGACCGCTTCGGCCTGTGGATCGGCTTCCCGCCGATGGACCAGGACACCTACCTGGCCGCCATCCGCGGCTATGCCGCGCAGTTTGGCCTCACCGCCGACGACCTGGACCGCCGCGCCCTGCAGTGGTCGCAGATGCGCGGCGCCCGCTCGGGACGGGTGGCCTGGCAGTTCGTGCGCGACCTGGCCGGCGAACTGGGCGTCAAGCTGCCCAGCTAGGCCAAGCCGTCACTCCTCCGCCGCGGCCTCGATCAACTTCTTCAAGTCGCCCGCCTTCTTGACCAAGGCGACGGCGTTTGCGGGAGACGGGCCGGCAGCCAGGGTCAGAACCGCAAGGCCCAGGTCGAGGACGGCGCCGACGATCGTCAGAGCGTCGGAGATCTTCGCGATCTGCTTGATCCGCTCGGCGGCCGCCTCGGTCACATCCTGCAGGCTGGCGAGATCTTCGTTGGCGGTTTGCAGGCCCGCCACAACGGCGTGACCCGAAAGCTCGATGGCCAAGGCCGTCAGGCGATCGATCTGGCCCCGCAAGCGGCTCTGTCCCAGATCCCACGCCGCCTTGCCCGCCGGATCCGTGGGCCGCGGCCCCATGCCGATCAGAAGTGACAGGTTTTGCTGGGCCGAAGCCTGGCACAGATCGGCCAGATCCTGGAGTTCGCTGGCGAGGGTCATGCCGCCGTCTCCTTGCCGAAGGCCTTGCGCACGGCCTTGAGGTTTTGATCCAAGCCTTTGCCCGTCTCATAAAGCTTCTGGGCCAAGGCTTTTGACGACAGGCGCGCCTTGTCGGACTGGAGGTCGTCCATCGCCTTTTGAACGGACGCGAGCGACGCCTCGTAGGCCTTCACGCTGCCGACCTTCGCATCAAGGGACACCAGCCGGCGGCAGTAGTCCTCGGCCAACAGGAAGGTCTCGCCGGAGTGATCGGTCACGCGCGGCGCTGGATCGCAGCTCGACGGCAGGGCGTGGCCGCCGGCCCCGATGTAGGAGGCATAGGCGGCCTGCATGGCGATGCGTTCGGATGAAAGCGTGGTTCCGAGTGCCCTCGGCACGGTGGCGCGTAGAAGCGACAACACAGTCGTGACGTGGGGAGCCCCCTCGCCGATCAAACGCTTCAGCGTATCTTCGCGAAGCTTCTCCGTCGCCAGCTTGGCGAGTGTTGAAGCGAGTCCGGCCACGGCGGCGGCTTGATCCGCATTCACGCCTGGAATGTCCTTCACCGACCCCGCTACGGCGTCTAGGCCAGGCTGCACCGTGAAGTTGCTCTCGTTCGCCACGTCGTGGATCGCCTGGAAGTAAGCCAGAAGCACTTCCGTGGCCGCGGCGCTGGCCTTGGCGGCGTCCTTGCTGCTCGCGCAATCCACCGTGGCGTTGAACTGCAGAGTGCGAGCGCACGATCTGGGCAGTTCATCGCCGACGCTGTTCCAGGTCTCTCCAGCCGTGATCATGCCTTGGCTGAGATTGCTGACCGCTCCCAGGTCCGCGCAGGCCGTCAGCACAAGTCCAGACGCTACGCATACTAGCCATCTTAGCCGCATTGTCGCCCCCATGATAAAATCATAGGTGGTATAGCATCGAAATTCGCGTCACTCAACGAACAACGTTATTTCAAGGCAAGATTGGACGCCTAAAGCGAAACGGCCCGCCTCTTTCGAAGCGGGCCGTCCAAGGGTTCAGCGATAATCGCGCCTTAGCGCGGCAGGACCAGGGCCGGGTCGACCGGCTTGGCCTTGTCCTTGACCGTCGGGGCGTAGCGCATCTCGAAGTGCAGCTTGGGCTCGTTGGTGCCGCCGGTGGCGCCGACCGCGCCCAGCTGTTCGCCCTGCCGCACTTCCTGGCGCATCTTGACGTTGATGCTGGAGAGGTGGGCGTAGGCGGTGACCCAGCCGTCGGCGTGCTTGACCAGGACGAGGTTGCCGAAGGTCGGCACCTGATTGCCGGCATAGGCCACTTCGCCGTCGGCGGCCGACAGGACCGGCGTGCCCTGGGCGGCGCGGATATCCAGGCCGTCGTTGCGCTGGCCTTGGCCCTTGAGGCCGAAGCTGGACATGATCTCGCCGCGCACCGGCCAGGCGAACTTGCCCTTGCCCGAGGCGATGATCTCGGCCTCGGTCGGGGCGGCGCTGCTCTCGATGATCGGACGCGAGGACGCGGGCGGCGGGCTCACCGGCTGGGCGGCCACCGGCGCGCTGGGGCGCGGATAGGCGTTGCCGCTGTAGGGCTGCGGGCCGGACGGCGTCGACGGCGCGGTGGCGCTCGGCGCGTTGCTGTCGACGCGGGCGTAGGTGTTCGAAGACGGCGCGGGCTGGGTCGGCGTCGGACGGCTGGCGGCCACACTGGTCGTCGTGGTCCGCACAGGCCCCTTGTCCTTGTAGCCGTCGGGCAGCAGGACCTTCTGGCCCTTCTTGATCGAGGCCGTGGCGCGCAGGTTGTTCTCGGACGCCAGTTCCTTGACGCTGACATTGAAGCGCTTGGAGATGCCGGCCAGCGTGTCGCCGCTGACGGCCACATAGGCCTTCTGCGTCGTGGCCGGCCCCTTGATCTTGGCGCCCAGCTTCAACGGCTTGTCGGCCTTCAGCTTGTTGTCGTCGGCCAGGTCGCTGATGCTGACGTCGAACTTGCGGGCGATGGCGGTCAGGGTGTCGCCCGACTTCACCGTGTGGACCTGGCGCGGGCCGGCGACGGTGGTGACCGCGCCGGTGACGCTGAGCGTCGTGGTCGAGGTCGTGGCCGGCGTGTCGTCGACTTCAGCCGCGGGCGGCGTGTAGGCCGGGCGCGAAGGCGTGGTGGTCGTCGGACGGCTGGGCGCGGGACGGGTCGGTTCGGCCTCAGCGACCTGCGAGGCGGGCGCGCCGGCCAGGACCGAGGTCGTCTTGATCGGGCCCTTGTCCTTGTAGCCGTCCGGCAGGATCAGCTTCTGGCCCTTCTTGATCGCCGAGTTGGCCTTCAGGTCGTTCTCGTCGGCCAGGGCCGCGGCGGTGACGTTGAAGCGCTTGGCGATGGCGAACATCGTGTCGCCGGTCTGGACCACATAGGCCTTCTGATCGTCCTTGGCCGGACCCTTGATCTTCTGGCCGAGCTTCAGGTTGTAGGGCTTCTTGAGGTCGTTCAGCTCGACCAGCTCGGCGCGGGTCGAGCCGAAGCCGCGGGCGATGGCGTCCAGGGCGTCACCCGACTCGACGACGCGAACCTGCGGCTTGCCGGGGACATTGACCACCGGACCGGTGACCGTGGTGGTGACCACGGTCTTCGGCGGCGCGGCGCGCAGCTGCGGCGCGGGGGTGGCGGTATGCGTAGCCGGCGGCGGCAGTTCGGACTGGGTGACCGACGGGGCCGAGGTCGCGATCGGCGTCGGCCGCGCCAGGGTCTCGGCCTGGCTCGGCGCGGTCGAGAAGGTCTCGGACGCTTGCGTCGGCTGCTGAGCCGGTTGGGCGGCAGGCGGCTGGGTGATCGGGAAGTTGGGCGTGAAGCGCTGGCCCGCGGCCTGCGCGCTACTGGCATGGGCGCCGAGCGTTCCAGCCGTCAGGGCGATCACCGCCGCTTGCGTCCACAACTGCCTCATAGCCTCTCCTTTCCCGCCGGAGCCACCAAAGGGCTCCGCCAGGGTAAATCAACCTTTAACACCAGAGGCCGCGAAACGCCGCGCCCCCCAACCTTCACTGATCCTTCGCAACGCCAGCCAGCAAAGGCACGAAGCGCACGTCGCAAAGAATCTCGACCCGGAAGCCCCCCTTGCCGTCCCCCGCATAGCGGCGAAGGCTTTGAACTGGCCCCTTCCCCACCGGCGCGACCAGCACGCCGTTGGGTTTCAGCTGCGAAAGCAGCCGCTTCGGATCATCTTCGGCCGCAGCCGTGACCATAATACGGTCGAACGGCGCTTGTTCGGCCCAACCCTCACCGCCATCGCCGAACTTGGTGATGACATTGGTCAAACCCAGCGTGTGGAAGCGGCTCTCGGCCTCCTTCATCAGGGTCCGGTAGCGCTCGATCGTGTAGACGAGGCGCGAGACCTTGCTGAGGATCGTGGTCTGGTAGCCCGAGCCGGTGCCGATCTCCAGCACGCGGCAGCGCGGCTCGATCGTCAGGGCCTGGGTCATCAGGCCGACGATATAGGGCTGGCTGATGGTCTGGCCGCACGCGATCGGCAGGGCCGAGTCCTCCCACGAACGGTCCTTGAACAGGTCCGGCGTGAAGAGGTCGCGCGGCGTCGTCTCGATGGCCTTCAGCACCTGGGGATCGGTGACCCCCTGGTCGCGCAGGGCCTGCATCAGGCGCGGCAGGTCGGCCTTGGCGTTCTCGGCGGCCTTGGACGAGCGTCCGCTCATTCGCCCACCTTTAGCTTCGGCGGAGCGCCGCCCAGCACGCCCTTCAGCTTGTGGACGGTCTCGTTGTGCGTCAGGTCGATGTGCAGCGGCGTGACCGAGATGCGGCCCGAATAGACCGCCTTCAGGTCGGTGCCATCGGCCGGCTCGGACGCCTTGGCCGAGAAGCCCATCCAGTAGTAGTCGCGGCCGCGCAGGTCGGTGCGCTTTTCCATGTTGCGCAGCAGGCCGTCGCGGAAGCCCTGGCGGGTGACCTCGACCTCGGTGACCTGGTCCGGCGTCACGGCCGGGAAGTTGACGTTCATGATCACGTCGGCCGGCCAGCCCAGCTCCAGCAGCCGCTGGACGATGCCCGGACCGTAGTGCTCGGCCGTCTCCCAATGAGCGACGACCTCGTCGTGGAAGAAGTTCATGGTCTGGGACAGGGCGATGGACGGAATGCCGTGGGCCATGCCCTCGATCGCGCCGGCGACCGTGCCCGACAGGGTGACGTCCTCGGCCAGGTTCTGGCCGCGGTTGACGCCCGACAGGACGAGATCCGGCGCGGGGCCGTCGATCAGCTGCTGCACGGCCATCATCACGCAGTCGGTCGGCGTGCCCTCGACGGCGAAGCGGCGGTCGTCCAGCTTCCGCACGCGGATCGGGTCCGACAGCGTCAGCGCCCGACTGGCGCCCGACTGTTCGTATTCCGGCGCGCAGATCCAGACGTCGTCGCTGAGCGCGCGCGCGATCTTCTCCAGGCTCACAAGGCCCGGCGCGTTGATGCCGTCGTCGTTGGTGAGGAGGATCCTCACGCAGCGCCTCCGATGTAGGTCACGCCGCCCATATAGGGCTGCAGCGCGGCCGGAATATGGATGCGGCCGGCCTCGTCCTGATAGTTTTCCAGCACGGCCACCAGGGTGCGGCCGACGGCCAGGCCCGAGCCGTTCAGGGTGTGCACGAAGTGGCCGCCCTTCTCGCCGGTCTTGCGGTAGCGCGCCTCCATGCGACGGGCCTGGAAGTCGCCGCAGTTCGAGCAGGAGCTGATCTCGCGGTACATGTTCTGCGACGGCAGCCAGACCTCGAGGTCGTAGGTCTTCTTGGCGCCGAAGCCCATGTCGCCGGTGCACAGCAGCATGGTGCGGAAGGGCAGCTCCAGCTTCTTGAGCACGGCCTCGGCGCACTCGACCATGCGCTGGTGTTCGGCTTCCGACTGGTCGGGCGTGGTGATCGAGACCAGCTCGACCTTGTAGAACTGGTGCTGGCGGATCATGCCGCGCGTGTCGCGACCGGCCGAACCGGCCTCGGCGCGGAAGCTGGGCGTCAGGGCCGTCAGGCGCATCGGCAGCTCTTCCTCGGCCACCAGCTGCTCGCGGACGATGTTGGTCAGCGAGACTTCGGCGGTGGGGATCAGCCAGCGGTCGTCGGTAGTGTGGAACAGGTCGTCGGCGAACTTGGGCAGCTGGCCGGTGCCGAACAGCGCCTCGTCCTTGACCAGCAGCGGCGGGCTGATCTCGGTGTAGCCGTGTTCGACCGTCTGCAGGTCCAGCATGAACTGGCCGATGGCGCGCTCCAGGCGGGCGATCTCTTTCTTCAGGACCACGAAGCGCGCGCCGCTCATGCGGGCGGCGGCCTCGAAGTCCATGCCGCCCAGGGCATGGCCCAGGTCGACGTGGTCCTTGGGCGCGTTCAGGCGGCCGGCCGGCAGCTTGGCGGCGTCGCCCCAGCGGCGCTCTTCGACATTGCCGTGCTCGTCCTCGCCCACCGGCACCTCGGCGGCCGGGACGTTGGGCAGGCTGGCCAGCAGGTCCTTCAGCTTGCCGCCGACCAGGGCCTCCTCCTCGGCGGCGCTGGCCATGACGCCCTTCAGCGTCTCGACCTCGGCCATCAGGCGCGCGGCCTCGGCCTCGTCCTTCTTGGCCTTGGCCTGGCCGATCAGCTTGGAGCTCTCGTTGCGCTTGGCCTGGGCTTCCTGCAGGGCGGTCTGGGCCGCGCGCAGCTGGACGTCCAGCTTCACGGCCTCGGCGGCCGCGCCCGAGCGACCCTTGCCCGACCAGTGCAGGTCGAAGGCTTCGGGATTGTCGCGGATGGCCTTGATGTCGTGCATCGGAACGCTGGCTCGATAGAGAGAGGGCGATGGAGAAACGCTCTCTCTAAGGCGCGTCGGCGGGGGCGCCAAGCTTTCCGGACGGGCGGGCGGCCTCTCCACGGCTTCGTGATGGCGAGCGGCGGCGGACCAGACAACCCCGCATTGCGCGAAATCGGCAAAATGCAAAAGATGCGACCGCATGACGCAGGGGTGAAAAGCGGTTCATTCCCCTCTTTCGCACCCAAGCCGCACGAACAATCCAACTGTTAACGGAAATTAGCTGCGCTTTGTCACGAGGACTTAACGCCCATGACCGAAAAGCCCCGCCAACTTCAGTACGCGTCCTTTTTCGAGGCCCTCCCCGGCCCGCTCGATCATTCCAAGGAATTGAACTCATGAAGACCTTAGCCGCTTTCGCCGCCCTCGCCATCGCCGCCGTCGTCGCCGCTCCGGCTGGCGCCAAGACCGCCAACGAAGTCCGCGTTTCGATCACCGGCAAGAACTCGGTCCAGATCGAAAACGAGATCAAGACCGCCGCCGCTTCGGTCTGCGGCGCCAGCGACGTCGCCTGCGTCGAGAGCGCCACGATGAACGCTCACCGCCAGCTGGCCTCGATCATGCGCGCTCGCGACACCGGCAAGCCGGCCGCCGTCGAGACCGTCTCGGTCGTCCGCATCTCGCTGAAGGGCAAGACCCAGGACCAGATCCACGCCGAAATCCGCACGGCCGCCCACACGGTGTGCAAGGCCGAGCGCCCGAACTTCAGCGTCGTCAGCTACTCGGCTTGCGTCGCCGAGACCGTCCGCGCCGCCAAGGCCCAACTGCAGGCGCGCGTCGGCGCCGCCGCCTAAGGCTTGAAGTTTCGCTCGCGTATTTGAGCGGAAAAGGAAGGGCTCCGCGGCTCAGTCGCGGGGCCCTTTTCTATGGAGGCTAGACCGCGACGATGTCCTTGCCGGCTTCCTCGTCGTCTTCCTTCTTGCGGCGGCGCTCGATCAGCCACACGCACCAGATCGAGATCTCGTAGAGCAGGCACAGCGGCACCGCCAAGGTGATCTGGCTGATCGGGTCCGGCGGGGTGACGATGGCGGCCACCACGAAGACGGCGACGATGGCGTAGCGACGCCCCGTGCGCAGCATGTTCGAATTGACCAGGCCCGCCAGGCCCGCCAGCGACAGCACCACCGGCAGCTGGAAGCTGAGACCGAAGGCCAGCAGCAGGGTCGTGACCAGGGTCAGATATTCCGAGACCTTAGTCTGCAGCACCACCTTCACGCCGTCGCCGACGATCTGCTGGCTCAGCGAGAACCACAGCACGAACGGCAGCATGACGTAGTAGACCAGCGCCGAACCCATCAGGAACAGTACCGGCGAAGCGATCAGGAACGGCAGGAACGCGTTGCGCTCATTCTTGTACAGGCCCGGCGCGACGAAACGGTACAGCTGCCAGGCGATGATCGGGAAGGCCACGACGATGGCCGCGAACGCCGACAGCTTGATGTTGGTAAAGAACTGCTCCAGCGGCGCGGTGGCCTGCAGGGTGATCTCCTTCAGCGCGCCGACCGGGACCTTCTTGATGCCGACCAGGGCCAGAACCAGGTCGAACGAGCCGTGGTGGGCGCCGCCGGCGTCCTGCACGGCCTTCAGGCCCTCGGCGACGGTGAACGGCCGGACCAGGAACAGGAAGATCGGCTTGATGAAGGCAAAGCAGACGCCGAAAGCGACCGCGATGGCGCCGACGCAGATGATCAGGCGCATGCGCAGCTCGATCAGGTGATCCAGCAGGGGCGCGCGCGAGGACTCGATCTCGTCCTCGGGTTCGTATCCGATAGCCTTGTCGTTCACGAGACGATGTCCGAAGCGGTGGAGCCGCCGGCCTTGGTCGCGCGCTTACGCGGCGCGCGGACGGCCTTGGGGGCCTCGACCGTGATGTCTTTCTTGGGAGCCGCGCGCTTGCGCGGGGCCTTGGCGGCCTCGACCGGAGCGACCTCGGCGACGGCCTTCTTGCGCGGCGCGCGCTTGGGCTTCTCGACGATCTCTACCGACGGGGCCGGAACCGAATTGTCGACGGTCAGGGCCGGATTGTGGATCTCGCCCCCCGCATAGGGGTGCATCTGGGTCGCGCCGCTGGACAGCGAGGCGTCGATGTCGGCGAACACCTGGTCGACGTGCGGATCGGCGGCCGTCTGCACAGGATTGCTGAACTGGCCCGAGCGCATGGCCTGCACTTCGCGGCGCAGCTCATCCAGCTCGGACTGGCGCGCCATCTCGTCGAAGCTGGCGCGGAATTCAGAGGCCATGCCCCGCATCCGGCCCACGAACTGGCCGAGCTTGCGCAGCAGAACGGGCAAGTCCTTGGGACCAACCACGATCAGAGCGACGGCGGCGATGACAAGGAGTTCTGTGCCGCCGATATCAGGAAGCATGGACGCGCCTTAGAACGGCGGAGCCAACAGCTCCCCGCGGGGTTGGACTTAACGCGCGCGAGAAGACCTCTCCCCGCGCGCTGCAGGTCTTACGACTTGCGGAGCTCTTCGGCTTCCTGCTCGGTGCGCGGCAGAGCGCCCTTGGACTTGTTGTCGGCGACTTCGCTGCTGGTGTCGTCCTTGAGGCCGTCCTTGAACGCGCGAATGCCCTTGGCCGCGTCGCCCATGATGCCCGACAGCTTGCCGCGGCCGCCGAACAGCAGCAGCACCACGACGGCGACGATGATCCAGTGGATCGGACCGAGACTTCCCATAATCGAGACTCCTTGCGACAGCGCCAGATAGCCGCTGCGACGCGTCGTTACAACATGCCGAAGAATATAGGCCCTCGCGGGGCCGGCGACCATCGTTCGCCCCGGGGACGCGAGGTCGCGGCGTTCGGCGCCGCTTGTGGGCAAGTTCTGCTCGGCGCGGTTGACCAACCGGCCACGCTTTTCACCAACCCTTATCCGCTAAGGATCTGTAAAGCTTAGCTTCCTGCCGATGGCCCACGCCTTGCACATAGTGTCGCACCCTCAGGTTCGAGAGCGCGTCATGTCGATTTCCTCCATCGGTTCGTCCAGCTACGCCGGCGCCTACAGTGGTCTCACGGCCAGCACGACGTCTTCCGTCGGCGAAACTTCGGCCAAGGACGAGTTCCTGAAGTTCCAGGCCATGACGCCCGCTCAGAAGATGCGGGCCATGATGCTGGCCAAGCTGGGCGTGACCGAGGAAGAGCTGAAGGCGATGAGCCCGGAGAAGCGTGCCGAGGTCGAGCAGAAGATGAAGGACATGATCAAGCAGCAGGTCCAGAACGATCCGGACAAGAAGGGCGAGGCCAGCAAGGGCCTGGTGGCCAACATCCTCGCCTAGTCTAGCTTTCGGCTTTCTCCGGCTCCCCCAGGAAGTCCTGCGCGAATTCGGGCTGTTCGCCGTCGTCCAGATCCAGCGGATCTTCGTCGTCGTTCCGCAGACCCAACGGGTCGGGCACGCTGAAGCCCGGCGGCAGGTTCATTTCCAGCAGGCCCGCTGCCTTCATCTCGGCGATGCCCGGCAGGTCCGACAGCGCGGCCAAGCCGTAGTGTTCGAGGAAGGCGTCCGTCGTCCCGAACGTCACCGGCCGGCCCGGGGTGCGCCGGCGGCCGCGCATGCGGATCAAACCCAGCTCCAGCAGCACGTCCAGCGTGCCGCGGCTGGCCTGCACCCCCCGCACGGCCTCGATCTCGGCCCGGGTGACGGGCTGGTGATAGGCGACGATGGCCAGGGTTTCCTGGGCGGCCTTGGACAGGCGCCGCGGCTCCTCGCGCTCCTCCGTCATCAGGAACGCCAGGTCGTTGGCCGTCTGGAAGCGCCAGCGATCGGCCACGCAGACCAGCTCGATCCCCCTGCCCTCGTAGCGCGCCTTCAGGCCCGCGAGGCCGGCGGCGATATCCGCGCCCTCCGGCAGGCGCTTGGCCAGGTCGACATCGCTGAGCGGCTCGGCCGCCGCGAATAGCAGGGCCTCGATGCAGCGCTCGACGAAGAGAGGTTCAAGCTCGACGGTCATTCGCTGACCTCTAGCGGCTCCGCCCTGGTCCGCAAGTAGATGTCCTGGAAGTGCTCCATCTGGCGGGCCTCCAGGATGCCTTCCTTCACCAGCTCCAGCGAGGCCGACAGGGTCGAGGCTAGGTACGAGGCGGGCGTGGGGCCGTCATCGTCCTCCAGCGCCTTCTCGATCGGGGCGACAGTGGAGAGGACGGTCCAGTCCTCCATCTTCGGCAGCAGGCTGCGCAGGCGGTCGCGGGCGTCTTCAAGCGGATAGGCCGTCGGCGGGCGCGGCGCGTAGTGGCGGCTGTGCTCGCGCTTGCGCTGGGTGATGTAGGCGCTCATCAGGCCGTAGAGGTCGCCCTCCAGCCGCGTTGAGGAGACGATCTTCACGGCTTCCGGGTCGCCGCGCATGAAGACATCGCGACCCAGGATCGGACGCTCCTTCAAGGCTTCGACGGCCTTGCGCATGACGTCCAGCTTGGCCAGGCGGAAGGCCAGCTGGGCGGCCATCTCCTCGGCCGGCGGCTCCTCGGCCTTGGCGCGTTCGGGCTTGGGCAGCAGCAGGCGGGATTTCAGATAGGCCAGCCAGGCGGCCATCACCAGATAGTCGGCCGCCAGCGAGAACCGCACGCGGCGCGCCTGCTGCACGAAGGCCAGGTACTGCTCGGCCAACTTGGTGATCGACAGCTGCAGCAGGTCGACCTTCTGGCTGCGCGCGAGCGCTAGAAGGACATGCAGCGGGCCTTCATAGCCGTCGATGTCGATGACCAGCGCAGCGCCGTCTTCGGCCGCTTCGTCAGCGGCGGCAAAGTCGAAGGTGGGCTGGAAGCCCGTGCTCAAGCGTACTTGCCGTCGAAGGCGGCGTCGAAGCGGGCGCGGGCCTCGGCCACGTCGAAGGGCTCGGGAACCTTCACCAGGCGGCCCATCACGGCCTGCGCGCGGCGACGGGCTTCCTTGCCTAGGCGGCCGACACCGGACATCACGGCCTTCATCTCGGCCATGTCGCCGTTGCAGTGCAGGACGACGTCGCAGCCGGCCGACAGGCTGTCCTTGGCGCGCTGCTTGAAGTCGCCGCTCAGCGCCTTCATCGACAGGTCGTCGCTCATCAGAAGTCCGTCGAAGCCGATGGATTCGCGGATGATCTTCTTGATCGCCTTCTTCGAGGTCGTGGCCGGGCGGTTGCGGTCGATGGCCGTGTAGACAACGTGGGCGGTCATCGCCATCGGCATGTCCGACAGCACGCGGAACGGCGCGAAGTCGCGTTCGTCCAGCTCGGCCAGCTTGGCCTTCACGACCGGCAGCTCCAGGTGGCTGTCGCTCATCGCACGACCGTGGCCGGGGATGTGCTTGATGATCGGCAGGACGCCGCCGGCCAGCAGGCCCTCGGCGGCCGCGCGGCCCAGGGTCGCCACCTGCTGCGGCGTGTCGCCATAGGCCCGGTCGCCGATGATCTCGTGGCCCTTAGGGTCGGGCACGTCCAGCACCGGCACGCAGTCGACATTGATGCCCAGCGATGTGAGGTCGTGGGCGATCAGGCGCGAGCCCAGGCGGGTGATCTCGCGGGCCGTCAGTGGGTCGTTGGCGACCAGCGCGCCGTAGGCGCGGCCCGGCGGATAGGTGCGCCAGTGCGGCGGCTGCAGGCGGGCGACGCGGCCGCCCTCCTGGTCGATCAGGATCGGGGCGTCAGGCCGGCCTACCGTCTCGCGCAGCGCGGCGGTCAGGGCGCGGACCTGGTTGGGGTCGGCGATGTTGCGCTTGAACAGGATGAAGCCCCACGGCTTCACGTCCTTGAAGAAGGCGACCTCTTCGGCCGTCAGCGTGGTCCCGGCGCAGCCGAGGATAGCGGCGGAAGAGGTGCTCAAAGGGTAGATCCTTACTTCACGAAGCAGGACTTGCCCGAGGCCGAGATCGCCTCGCAGAAGGCCTTGGCGGCTTCACGCGAAGCAAAGCCGGTCACCGAGGTGCGGTAGAGCGTCGTGCCGTTCTTGTCGATGGCCTCGACCTTCTTGCCTTTGCCGGCGGCCAGGCCAGGAGCCAGGCGCGTGGCGTCGGCCCAGGCCTTGTCGGCCAGGGCGGGCGAGGACAGCGCGCCGATCTGAACCAGCGCCGGACCCGAGGCCGTGGCGGTCGGGGTCGCAGCGACCGGCTTGGCGGGCGCGGGCGTTGCGGCGGCGACCTGCACCGGCTTCGGCGCCGGCTTCTGGGCGGCGGCGGTGGCCAGGGATTCGATGGTCGGGGCCGGCTTGGCGACGGGCGCGGCGGCGGTCGGCGCAGGCTGGGCGGCCGGCAGGGCGGCGGTCTGCACCGGGGCCGTGGCGGTCGGCGCGGCCGGACGGGCCTGCGGCGCTTCCGGCGGTGCGGCGAAGGTGGCCGACGGCTGCGGATCCTCGTTGTGATAGATCTGCAGGCCCGCGGCGGGGTCCTGCGGCTGGCTGCCGGCCGGCGGGGGGGTCTTCATCTGGGCCACTTCGGTCCCGACGGCTTGCGGCGGATCGTTCGGATTCCGCACGCCGCCGCGATAGACCAGGATCACGCCCACGACGAGCGTGACCAGCACCACCGCGCTGATGATCAGGGTCATGGGCAGCGGGCGCGCGCCCCGCACGGGCTGACGCGCGTCGAACGACAGCGGCGCGTCGGTGGGCGGCGTATAGGCCCCGCGGTGCGGATCGGACATCTCAGATAGGCTCCAGGTACTCATGAGCGCCCGAACAGGGGCGCACAGGTCGGACGCATCGAATCAGACGCGCGCGACCCTAGGTTACCCAACGGCGGCGCATCCCAGAAGCGTCCGCCCCGCTCAGGTGGCAGACGATCGGCTGTTCGCGTCCCCGTGTTGAGTCCTAGCGCCTAAGGCCTAGTTCCAGACGTCGAGGTGGAACAGCTTACGGTGTTCTTCTATCGCGAAGCGGTCGGTCATGCCTGCGATGTAATCGCACACCACGCGGGCGCGGCCGGCTTCGTCGCGGTTCTGCGACTTGGCGAACCAGACGGTCGGCAGGACCTCCGGCTCCTTGAGGAATAGCGCGAACATTTCGCCCAGAATACGGCGGGCCTGGCTGCGCGTGCGGTTGACGCGCCAGTGGCGGTACATGCGCTCGTGCAGGAAGGCGCGCAGTCGGGCCAGGTCCTCGGCCATGTCGGGCGAGAAGGCGACCAGGGCGTGGTCCAGGCCGCGGACGTCGTCGGCCGAGCCGACGCCGGTGGCCGCGGCGCGCTGCAGGGTCTCGCCCATCACGTCGTCGATCATCGCGCCGATCATGCGGCGGATGGCCTCCAGGTGAGTCAGGCGCGGGTCGAGGTCGGGGCGCTCGCTCTTCACGGCCGCCAGGATCGGGCCGATCAACGGCACATCCATCAGCTCGTCCAGGGTGAACAGGCCCGCCGTGACGCCGTCGTCGACGTCATGGTTGTTGTAGGCGATGTCGTCGGCCAGGGCCGCGACCTGCGCCTCGGCCGACGCCCAGGTGTTGAGGCCCAGATCGTAGTCGGCGTTGTACTTGGCGATCGCCTCCCACGACGGCCGGGTCAGCTTGTTGGTCACCGGGCCGTTGTGCTTGATGATCCCTTCCAGGGTCTCCCAGGTCAGGTTCAGGCCGAGGAAGTCAGGGTAGCGGTGCTCCAGCTCGGTCACGACCCGGAAAGTCTGGACGTTGTGGTCGAAGCCGCCGAAGTCCTTCATCTGCTGCTCGAGCTCGTCCTCGCCGGCGTGGCCGAACGGCGGGTGGCCGATGTCGTGGCCCAGGGCGATGGTCTCGGCCAGGTCGCTGTCCAGGCCCAGAGCCGTCGCCAGCGAGCGCGCCACCTGCGCCACTTCCAGCGAGTGGGTCAGGCGCGTGCGGAAATTGTCGCCCTCATGCGCCACGAAGACCTGGGTCTTTTCCTTCAGCCGGCGGAAGGCCGAGGTGTGGATGATGCGGTCGCGATCCCGCGCAAACGGCGTGCGCGTACGGCTCTCGTCTTCCTTGAACCGGCGGCCCCGCGACTTGAACGGATCTTCGGCATAGGGCGCGCGCGGTACGAAGTACGGGGTCGTGGTCATGAACCGCCTTTATCGCATTGGACGATTTGGCCCCTTCCGTAGAGGCCGCGTCACCCTCATATAGGCTGAAGGTGACTTTTCCACAGCCATGACCCAAGTAGACTTAACGCTTTCCCAAAACGCCGCGCGTCGGATCAAGGCCATCGGCGAGACCGAGGGCCGCCCGCTCATGCTGCGCGTCGCCGTCGACGGCGGCGGCTGCTCCGGCTTCCAGTACCGGTTCGACCTGGTCGACACCGTCGAGGACGACGACCTGAAGGTCGAGCGTGACGACGCCGTGGCCCTGGTCGACGTCGTCTCCATGGCCCTGCTGAAGGGCTCTGAGATCGATTTCGTCGATGAACTGGCCGGCGCGGAGTTCCGGGTTCGCAACCCGAACGCCAAGTCCAGCTGCGGCTGCGGGGTCAGCTTCTCGATCTAGCTCCGCTAGGCGGGAACGAACTGCAGCAGGGTGAGCGTCAGCGCGCCCCAGGCCAGGGGCGCGGCCATGGCGGCCCAGGCCAGGGGCGTCTGCCCCTTGCGCCACAGGATCCAGCCGGCCAGCGGGCCGAGCAGGCACACCACCCAGAACAACGCCGCGAAGGCGAAACCCAGCCAGGCGATGGGGTTGAGCATATTGCCCTGCCGGTCGAAGACCAGCGGCGTGAAGATCGCCAGGATTGCGCCGATCACGGCGAAGATTCCGCACACGCCGGTCGCCAGGACCATCAGCGTGAGCTGTCCCCGATCGATTGGCTTACCAGCTGACTTGAGCGCGACCTTCATGCGCCCTAGCCTCCCGCCGCAGTCTGGAGCCGTCAATGCGTATCGCCACTTGGAACGTCAATTCGATCAACGCTCGCCTGGAAGGCGTGCTGGCGTGGTTCGAATCGGAAGCCCCCGACGTGGCCGTGCTGCAGGAGATCAAGTGCGTCGACGAGAAGTTCCCGACCGAGGCCTTCGAGCGGCTGGGCTACAACGTCGTCGTCCACGGCCAGAAGACCTATAACGGCGTCGCCCTGCTCTCGAAGTTCCCACTGGAGGACGTGCGCAAGGGCCTGCCGTTCCTGTCGGAAGACGAGGTCGACGAGCAGGCGCGCTATGTCGAGGCGGTGATCGGCGCGCCGGTCCCCTTCCGAGTGGTCGGCATCTACCTGCCCAACGGCAATCCGATCGGCACCGAGAAGTTCGACTACAAGCTCTCCTGGATGCGCCGGCTGCACGCCCACGCCCAGAGCCTGCTGGCCTTCGAAGAGCCGCTGGTCATCCTGGGCGACTACAACGTCATCCCCGAGGCCGAGGACGTGGCCAATCCCGAAGCCTGGCTGGGCGACGCCCTGTTCCAGCCGCAGAGCCGCGGCGCGTTCCGGGCGCTGAAGAACCTGGGCTTCACCGACGCCTACATGCAGGTCGACGGCGCGCCGGGCGGCTACACCTTCTGGGACTATCAGGCCGGCGCCTGGCCGCGGAACCTGGGGATTCGCATCGACCACCTGCTGTGCTCGCCCCAGGCCGTCGACCGCCTGGAAGCCGTCGTCATCCACCGCGACGAGCGCGACAAGGAAAAGCCGTCCGACCACGTGCCCGTCGTCGGCCACTTCCGCGACTAGGCGCCGCCTGTCGGGGAATCACGACTCCCGCTAGCCTGACTTCACTATGAGCGAACTTGCGCGTCTTTTGCTGTTCGTGGCCATCGCCGGCTCGGCGGTGACGTTCCTGGGCAGCCTGGCCATCTGGTACGGCGACGAGGACCGGCGTCTGCGCCGGGCCTTGCGTCATGTGCTGAAGAGCGATCCCGAAGGCTTCGTCGTGGCGCGCGGCCGCGGCCGTGGCGCGGGCTTCTCATTCTCGACCAACCTCTTGGCCGTGGCCTGGGATCGCGGCGCCTGGTGCCTGGTCTATCGGCTGGAAGAGCTGATGGGAGCCGAGCTGCTGGTCGACGGTCAGGTCATGGGCCGCGTCTTCCGCGGCGAAGGCCGTCGAGCCATCGACCACGTCGCCCCCCAGGCCCAGTCGGTCACCCTGCGCCTGATCTTCGACGACCCGCGCCACCCCGACTTCGCCCTGGAGCTCTGGGCCCCTGGCGACGAGCAGCGCCGCGAGAGCCGTTCTCCCGGCGAACTGATGCAGGAGGCCAATCGCTGGCTGGCCCGCTGCGAGGCGATCGTCCGCCGCCCGCTGCCGCCGCGTCCGGTCAAGCCGGAGGCCGCGCCGGTCGTGGCCGCCCGCCCTGCGCCGCCGCCGGAAGACTTCGACGACGACGACGACGACTTCGAAGCGCCGCCCCCGCCCTTGCCCGACACCCCGCCGCCGCTGGCGCGCCGTTCGTCGTTCGACGACGCCCCGCGCGCCGCGCCCGCGCGTCCGGTCTCGCGTCCCGCCGCACCACCCCCGCCCCCCGCGCCGAAGCCGGCCGCCGAGCCCGACATGTTCGACGACCCGCCTTGGGACGACGAGGCCGACGACGCGCCCCCCGCGCCCGCGGCGCCTCCGACCTACAAGCCGGTCTCCAAGGCCCGCCGCGACACCGCCGTCGACCAGGACGAACTGCCGTTCGATCTGGACGACTAGGCCGCATCACGCTTTCGGGAACGGCGACCCGCGTTCGGTGTTTTTCCATTGCTGCGGCGCAACGACGGGCGTAAAGCGCCGCCGCCGGACGTGAGCCGGCGCATTGGAGCCTCGAGCTTTACATGGCGGGCAAAGAACCCCTCGCCGCTGACGCCTCCGCACCTTCGACAACTCAAGCTATCCACCACGGCCACGGCGCGTCGCGCTTCTGGCCGTTGGCGCTGGGCAGCGTGGGCGTCGTGTTTGGCGACATCGGCACCAGCCCTCTCTACGCCTTCCGCGACGCGCTGGCCGAAGCCGCGCGTGACGGCCTGGTGCGAGCCGAGATCATGGGCGTGCTGTCTCTCGCCCTGTGGGCGCTGATCCTGGTCGTTACGGTCAAATACGTCCTCTTCCTGATGCGCGCCTCCAACAAGGGCGAAGGCGGGGTGCTGTCGCTGATGGCCCTGGCCCAGCAGGGCGCCAAGGGCCGCACCGGCCTAATCTTCGCCCTCGGCGCCATCGGCGCAGCGCTGTTCTATGGCGATGGCGTCATCACCCCGGCGGTGTCGGTGCTGTCGGCGGTCGAGGGCCTGAAGTCCGTGCCCGGCTTCTCGCACTGGTTCGGCACGCAGGAGGTGATCGTCACCGCCCTGGTGATCCTAACCGTCCTGTTCTCGTTCCAGGCCAAGGGCACGGCCAAGATGGCCGGCGTGTTCGGCCCGGTGATGGTCTGCTGGTTCCTGTGCCTCGGGGCCATGGGCCTGTGGCACATCAAGGACGATCCCAGCGTGCTGGGCGCGATCTCGCCGACCTACGCGATCTATTTCCTGACCCATCACGGCCTGACCGGCTTCCTGGTCATGGGCGCGGTGTTCCTGACCGTGACCGGGGCCGAGGCCCTGACCGCCGACATGGGTCACTTCGGCCGCGGCCCGATCCAGCTGTCGTGGTTCGGCCTGGCGCTGCCGATGCTGGCCCTGAACTATTTCGGCCAGGCCGCTCTGGCCTCGAAGGCCCTCACGGCCGCCACTGCCGCCGGGACCGCGCTACCGAACGCCGACTGGTTCTTCCTGATGGCGCCGCACCAGTGGCGCCTGGGCCTGGTGCTGTTCTCGGGCCTGGCCACCGTCATCGCCAGCCAGGCGGTGATCACCGGCGCCTTTTCGCTGACCCAGCAGGCGATCCAGCTGGGCCTCTTGCCGCGCATGGACATCAAGATCACCTCGACCACCGAGGCCGGCCAGATCTATGTCGCGCCGATCAACTGGCTGCTGTTCGTCGGCGTCGTGCTGGTGGTGCTGTCGTTCCGCTCGTCCAGCGCTCTGGCCCACGCCTACGGCATCTCGGTGACCGGCACGATGGTGGTCACCACCCTGCTGGCCTACATCGTCGTGCGCCATGTCTGGAAGTGGAGCCTGTGGGCGACTCTCGCCCTCATCGTGCCGCTGCTGGCCCTGGACCTGACCTTCTTCAGCGCCAATCTGCTGAAGGTCCTGACCGGCGGCTGGGTCCCCCTGACGCTGGGCGCGGGCCTGTGCCTGCTAATGGCGGTCTTCGTGGGCGCAACCGAGCGTCTGCGTGTCAAGCTCAGCAAGGACGGCCTGCCGTTCGCGGACTTCCGCGAGATGCTGGCCCGCCGACCGGCCGCCTCGACGCCCGGCACGGCCGTCTACCTGACCTCGGACCCGGACACGACGCCGCCGGCCCTGATGCACAGCCTCAAGCACTTCAAGGTGCTGCACGAGCGCAACGTGCTGCTGAAGGTGGTCAACGAGACCATGCCCTACGTACCCGACGATCAGCGGATCGAGACCAAGGCCCTGGACGAGCGCTTCTCGCTGGTCACCCTGCGCTACGGCTACATGGAAAGCCCGAACATTCCCCAGGCCCTGGCGGCTTGTCGCAAGCAGGGCCTGAAGTTCGACATCATGAGCACCTCGTTCTTCGTCAGCCGCCGCACGATCGTGCCGTCGGTTGCGGCCGACGCCATGCCGCCGTGGAAGCGCAAGCTCTTCACCTTCCTGACCCGCAACGCGGCCGACCCAACCACCTTCTTCCACCTGCCGCCTGGGCGCGTGGTGGAGCTGGGCGCGCAGGTCAGCCTGTAGAGGCTTAGCCCTCGACGGCCTGCTCCACGGCCAGCGCCAGGTCCAGCGCGCGGGAGGCCTCTTCGCCGGTCACGACCGGGCGAGGAGCCTCACCGCGCACGGCCTTCAGGAAGCCGGCGACCGACAGGCCCAGCGGATCCTTGCCGGCCGGGGTCTCGGTGAAGTTCTCGATCAGCGGGAACGGGGTGGTGTTGCGGAAGGCCCGCGTCAGGAAGTCGATCTCGACCTCGCCCGAGGGGTAGACGACCTTCATGGTCCGCTCGCGGGCCTCGGCGACGCGGGAGCTGTCGAACACGGCGATGAAGCCGTTCTCGAACATCGCCTCGACCTTGACCCAATCCAGCGAGGTCGAGCGGGTGATCGCCCCCTCGCCGTCCACCGTCATCGGCTGGGCCTCGCAGATCGCCAGCGCCAGGTCGATGTCGTGGATCATAAGGTCCAGCACCACCGAGACGTCGAGATTGCGGTCCGAGGGCGTGCCCCGGCGCACAGCCTCCAGGCGCAGCGGCTGCTCGGGAATGTCCAGCAAGCCCATGGCCTGGAACACGACGCGCTCCTGGTGCCCGCAGGCCAGCGGCACGCCGGCCTTGGCGGCGGCGGCGACCAGCCGGTCGGCGTCCTCGGGCGTCACGGCCAGGGGCTTTTCGGAATAGACCGGCTTGCCCGCCTTCAGCGCCTTCAGCGCCGCCTCGGCGTGATGCACGGCGGGCGTGGCGACCGTGACCACGTCGACGGCGGCCAGGAAGGCGTTCATGTCGTCGAAGCCCTCGGCGCCCAGTGGCTCGGCTAGGGCCTTGGCGCGCGACAGGTCGATGTCGAACACGCCGACCAGGGTCACGCCGTCCAACTCGGCGTATTTCTTGGCGTGGTAGCCGCCGAACACTCCGGCGCCGACGACGCCCGCTTTCAGAGTCTGGGTCATGCGCGGTGTCTACTCCGCTTCGGTGACGCATAGAAGCACTGGAGCCATCGTCACGGGCGCGCTAAACATCCGTTTAAATTAGCAACGCTCGGCTACGAGCCAGGGAGGAACCACCATGACCACCTCGCGCGAGATCCGCCTCAAGAGCCGTCCCGTGGGCCTGCCCAAGGACTCAGACTTCGAACTGGCCACAGTCGAGCTGGCCTCGCCGGGCGATGGCGAAGTGCAGGTCAAGAACCTGTGGATGTCGGTCGACCCCTATATGCGCGGCCGCATGTACGACCGTCCCAGCTACGTGCCGCCGTTCCAGATCGGCCAGGCTTTGCAAGGCGGCGCGATCGGTGAAGTCACCGCCTCCAACGATCCCGACTTCAAGCCGGGCGACATCGTCAACTCGATGTTCGGCTGGCGCGAAGCCTTCAATGCGAACCCGAAGTCGCTGGCCGCCGCCGGCATGGGCGCGATCACCAAGATCGAGACCCACGGCCTGCCGCCCCAGGCGTTCCTGAGCGTCGTGGGCATGCCGGGCATGACCGCCTATGCCGGCCTGCTGCGCGTCGCGGCCCTGAAGGACGGCGACGTGGTGTTCGTCTCGGCCGCCGCCGGCGCGGTGGGCTCGGTCGTCTGCCAGATCGCCAAGCTGAAGGGCCACACCGTCATCGGCTCGGCCGGCGGCCCCGAGAAGGTGGCGTTCCTGAAGTCGATCGGCGTCGACCACGTCATCGACTACAAGGCCACGCCCGATGTCGTCGCCGAACTGGCCAAGGTCGCCCCCAAGGGCATCGACGTCTATTTCGAGAACGTCGGCGGCATCCACCTCGAGGCGGCCATCAACTCGGCCCGCCCGTTCGCCCGCTTCGCCCTGTGCGGGATGATCTCGCAGTACAACGAGACCGGTAAGGCCGAAGGCCCGCCCAACATCATCCTGGCCGTCGGGAAGAGCCTGCGCCTGGAGGGCTTCATCGTCTCCAACCACTACGACCTCTATCCGCAGTTCGCCAAGGACATGGCCGAGTGGATCAAGGCCGGGAAGATCGTCTGGAAGGAGACCGTAGAGGACGGCGTCGCGCGCGCTCCGGACGCGTTCCTCAAGCTCTTCACCGGCGAGAACCTGGGCAAGATGCTGGTGAAGCTGGGCTAGTTCTCGCCATCGCCTGGGGGTAGATGGACGCCATCTGCCCCCAGGAGATTCCGCATGCCCGTCGCCCACCTCAAGCGCTGGAACATCTCGATCGGCGACGGCCAGCCCCTGGCTGTGATCGCCGGCCTGAACGTGCTGGAGGACCTGGACCTGGCGCTGAAGGTCGGGATCGAGCTGAAGGCGATCTGCGCCGATCTCGGCCTGCCCTATATTTTCAAGGCCAGCTTCGACAAAGCCAATCGCTCGTCGATCAAGAGCTATCGTGGGCCGGGCCTGACCGAGGGCCTGAAGATGCTGGCCGAGGTCAAGCGCCAGCTGAACGTGCCGATCTGCACCGACCTGCACGAGGTCGAGCAGGCCGAACCGGTGGCCGCCGTCGCCGACCTCGTCCAGGTCCCCGCCTTCCTGGTGCGCCAGACCGACCTGATCGGCGCCACCGCCAGGGCCACGGCCGCCCAGCAGGGCATCATGCACGCCAAGAAGGCGCAGTTCATCGCGCCCTGGGACTGCAAGAACATCATCAGCAAGGCCCGCGAGGCCGCGCCTGATCTCGAGATCATGCTGTGCGAGCGCGGCGCTTCGTTCGGCTACAATAACCTGGTCGTCGACATGCTGGGCATCGCCGAGATGCAGGCCCTGGGCGTGCCGGTGTCGATCGACGCCACTCACGCCGTGCAGTTGCCGGGCGCCGACCCCCGCACCGGCGGGGCCTCGACCGGCGGCCGTCGCGCTGGCGTGCCGATCATCGCCAAGGCGGCCATCGCGGCCGGCGCCGACGCCATCTTCCTGGAGTTCCATCCGGATCCGGACAAGGCCCTGTGCGACGGACCCAGCTGCCTGCCGCTGGATGGGGCGGCGCCCTTGCTGACGATTCTTAAGAACCTGCATCAGGCGGTGCGAGCCTAGGCTCGCTACTCCGTGATCGCGCGTGAGAATTCGGCTCCTGGGATCCGAAATCACGCGCGACGAGTCGTCGTTCGACGGCGAAACCGAACCCAAAAGCGCTCCCGCGAGGCGCGAACGTGAAGTGGCGCGTGGCTCAGCTTGATACCCGCTCTGGAACGGACGAGCTCACCGGTAGCGCTTGAAACATAAGCAATCCAACCGCTTACCGGAATTCCCCAAACCGGCGAGCCTCCGTAACGGAAAGCGTCACAATAGTTTTTTCTCGCAACTGCGAAATCGGCGTGATTTCCGGTAGCGAATTTGTGATCGAAGTTTTACTCTAGGCGAAGCCGGTGACCCTCCACGCCGGAACAGCCCCGAGATTTGCCGACATGAGCGATCGCTCCAGCCTCTTCGACGTACGCTCCTCCACGAGCGTCACCCTCGATCAGGTCGTTCGCCGTGACACGGTGGAAATCCCCGCCGAAGTGCCGCTGGCCATGCCGGTCCAGCCTCTGGGCTTCTGGCAAGGTGGCTCGCGCCGCGCCTCGGCCGTCGTCGCCAACATGACCCTGCGCCGCTGGATCGTGGCCCTGGCGACCATCGTCATGGGTTTCGCCGGCTGGAAGGCCACCTTCGACACCATCGCCCTGGGCGGCGTGACCCGCCTGGAGGGCGTGGTCCTGACCCTGCTGGCGCCGCTGTTCCTGGCCCTGTCGCTGTGGTTCTGCACGGCCGTCGCCGGCTTCATCATCCTGCTGGGCAAGCCCAAGGATCCGCTCGGCATCGACGGCGAGGCCCCGATGCCCAAGCTGCACACGCGCACCGCCATCCTGATGCCGGTGCACAACGAGGACGCCGCCGCCGTCTTCGCCCGCCTGCGCGCCATGGACGCCTCGCTGGCCGAGACCGGCATGAGCCGTCACTTCGACATCTTCGTGCTCAGCGACACGCGCGACGCCCAGGTGGCGCTGGCCGAGCAGGCCTGCTTCGCCCGCTTCCGCCGCGAGGCCCACAGCAACGTCTTCTATCGCGTCCGCAAGGAAAACACGGGCCGCAAGGCCGGCAACGTCGCCGACTGGGTCCGCCGCTGGGGCAGCGCCTACGAGCACATGCTGGTGCTGGACGCCGACAGCCTGATGACCGGCGAGGCCATGGTCCGCCTGGCCGACGCCATGGAGCGTCACCCGGGCGCCGGCCTGATCCAGACCATGCCGATGATCATCAATGGCCAGACGATCTTCGCCCGCACCCTGCAGTTCGCCACGCGCCTGTACGGCCGCGTCGCCTGGACGGGCCTGGCCTGGTGGTCGGGTTCGGAGAGCTCCTTCTGGGGCCACAACGCCATCGTCCGCACGCGCGCCTTCGCCGAGACCTGCGGCCTGCCGCACCTGAACGGCCCCAAGCCCTTCGGCGGCGAGGTGATGAGCCACGACGCCCTGGAAAGCGCCCTGCTGCGCCGCGGCGGCTGGAGCGTCCACCTGGCCCCGTATCTTGAAGGCTCGTACGAGGAGAGCCCCTCGAACCTGCTGGACTTCGCCACCCGCGACCGTCGCTGGTGCCGCGGCAACGTCCAGCACGTGCCGCTGATCGCCCTGCCCGGCCTGCACTGGATGAGCCGCATGCACCTGGTGATCGGTGTGCTGAGCTACGCCCTGTCGCCGCTGTGGTTCATCGCCCTGTCGGCCGGTATCACCTCGCGCGCCCTGATGCCCGAGCTGAAGAAGGCGGCCTTCACCATGGCCGACCTGCAGGCCGCGGCCCACGCCCTGATCGACTGGCGCGAGATCCAGGCCACCGCCTGGGCCATGATCATCACCTTCCTGCTGCTGTTCGGCCCCAAGATCATGGGTTCGATCCTGGTCTTCAGCCGCAAGGCCGAGATCAAGGGCTTCGGCGGCAAGCGCCGCGTGGCCGCCGGCCTGGCCGTCGAGATGCTGCTCTCGGCCCTGGTCGCCCCGATGCTGATGTTCACCCAGACCCGCGCCATCGTGGAAATCATGGCCGGCAAGGTCGGCGGCTGGGCCACCCAGCGCCGCGACGCCGACAAGGTCGCGTTCAAGGAAGCCTGCGCCGCCATGGGCTGGATCAGCGCCACGGGCATCGTCCTGGGCGGCGTGTTCTGGTTCACGCCGGACCTCTTCACCTCGACCGCGCCGATCCTGATGGGCCTGATCCTGGCCGTGCCGCTGACCATGCTGGGCGCCAACAAGATCGCCGGCCTGAAGGTCAAGGCCAACGGCCTGTTCATGACCCCGGAAGAGCGCCGTCCGCCTGCCATCGTCCGCGCCGCCCTGGGCAGCGCCGCCGAGCCGCCGATCCGCTGGTTCGCCCGCGACGGTCGCCCGATCGGCCCGACCACCAAGATCCGCGACGCGGCCTGATCCCGTCACCGAAACGCTCCAGAGCCCGTCCGAAAGGACGGGCTCTTTTCGTTTGCGGGCCGCTCCCGGGCTGGCCGTGAGGTTCGCGCCGGAGTAGAAGCGCGGCTCCTGTCCTTCCCGGGGAGCCGCGTATCGTGTCGCGTCTGTTCAGCGCCTATGTGATCGTCGATTGGAGCGCGGCCGCCAAGCCGACGACCGGCGCGGACTCCATCTGGATCGGCGTGCTCAAGCGCGACGTCCGCTTCCGGCTGACCTTCGAGAGCTTCAACCCCGCCACGCGCGGCGAGGCCGAGACGCGCCTGGCCGCCATCCTCGACGACCTGAAGAAGCGCGGCGAGCGGGCCCTGGTCGGCTTCGACTTCCCGCTGGGCTTCCCGCGCGGGCTGTCGAAGGCGTTGTCGCTGCCGGGCGAGACGCCCTGGCGCGCGGTCTGGGACCAGCTGGCCAAGATGGTCAAGGACAAGGCCGACAACACCAACAACCGCTTCGGCGTCGGCTCGGAGATCAACCGTCGCCTGACCGGCGGCCCCTTCCCGTTCTGGGGCTGCCCGCCCAAGGACGCGCTGACGACCCTGCAGCCTAAGCGCCCGCGCGAACATGGCGAAGGCGACCTGCCGGAGTTCCGCTACGCCGACGAAGCGGCCAAGGGCGCGCACTCGATCTGGAAGCTCTACTATAACGGCTCGGTCGGCGGTCAGGCGATCATGGGCATCCCCGCCGTGCGCCGCCTGAAGGACGCGCGCGGCGACGCCGTGCGGGTGTGGCCGTTCGAGACCAGCTTCAAGACCCTGACCGAGGCCGACCTCGAAGGCGTCGCCGTGGTGGCGGCCGAGGTCTATCCGTCGCTGCTGAAGATCACGGCCACGGCCGGCGAGATCAAGGACCTGACCCAGGTGCGCACCCTGGCCGAGCACTTCGCCAAACTGGACGAAGCCGGCAAGCTGGGTGCGGTGTTCGGGGCACCCAAGGGCTTGTCGGAAGAAGCGCTGGAAGCGGCCTCGACCGAAGAGGGCTGGATCCTGGGGGCCTAGGCCCCGATCGGCGCCAGCGCCAGCACCGGCGGCTCCCCCGCCTGTACGCGTGCCTGGTTCACGACCCCCACGACCTCGATAAGGGCGTCGTACTCTCGTGGGCATCGGCGCCGGAAAACGTCTGCGTCGTCGATCTGCAAGAGCATCAGTTCGCCCGGATTGATCGCCGGATCGACCATGCCGTCCGCCGGCGCGTCGACCGAACGCAGGCAGTCTATCAGGGCGTCGAAATTGGCGCCGTAGAAGCTAGGCAGGCCGAGGGCGCGGGCCATCACGGCGTGGAAGCTGACCGTGTCCGCGATCTCGGCGCCGGGGATGCGGACCACGACCGTGTTCATTCGCCCGCCGCCAGCTTACGATCCCGCCAGTCCAGCATCCGGAACCGGGTCAGCAGGAAGCCGGCCGCCAGGAAGCTGGTGATGATGATCGAGATCAGCACCCCGTTCAGGCCCATGCCGCGCGGGATCGCCAACCACCAGGCCAGCGGGCCCATGACCAGGGCGTAGCTGATAAGGTGGGTGATGGTGGGGATCCAGACCTCGCCCCGCGCTCGCAGGGCCTGGGCCGCCACCACCTGCACCGCGTCGGGCGCAAAGAACAGGCACGACAGCGCCATGGCCGGCAGGATCAAGGAGACCGCCGCCGGGTCGGTCGTGTAGGCCAGCGCCACCCAGTGCTTGGCGGGATAGAGCAGCAGCCCGAACAGCGTCCCGATCACCGCGATCACGGCGAAGGCGATCCAGCCGGCCCGCTTCATCGCCTCCGGATCTCGCGCGCCATAGGCTCGCCCGACCTGGACGGCGGTGGCCGTGGCCACGCCCAGCGGGACCATGAAGACGATGGCCGACACGTTCAGCACCACGGTGTAGGCGGCCACGGCCAGGCTGCCGATCCACCCGCAGATCAGGTTCATGCCGGCGAAGGCCGAGACCTCGAAGAAGTTGGACGCACCCGCGCCATAGCCGATGCGGCGCTGCTCGATCTCGGCCGGCCGATCGCGGGCGGGCTTGTCGAAGACGCCCAGTTCGCGGGCCTCCTTCATGCGCAGCACATAGATGGCCAGGGCGACCGCCAGCGCGGTGCGCGCCACGAAGGTCGACCAGGCGCCGCCCGCCGCGCCCATGGCCGGCAGGCCGAAGGTTCCCGGCACGAAGAGCAGGTTGGCGCCCAGGTTCACGACGTTGGCCAGCCACATCATCACCGCCCCCGGCGTCGGCCGCCCCAGGCCCTCCAGCCAGAAGGTCAGGGTCACCGAGACGGCGTAGACCGGCAGGGACAGCGAGAAGACGATCAACGGCAGGGTCGCGCCGTCGGCCAGACCGTCCTTCAGGCCCATGCTGTGCAGGAACAGCGGTCCAAGCAGCGCCAGCAGCAGGGCCGAGCCCACGCCCAGCCACAGGCTGTAGACCAGGCCCCGTCGCAGCACCGCGCCGGTCTCGTGCGGATTGCCGGCCCCGATGGCGCGGGCGGTCATCACCTGCACCCCGACCAGCAGGCCGACCGTGGCGGTGACGAACACCGAGGTCGGGGCCCAGGCCATGGCGTGGAAGCCCAGCTGCCGGGCCGAGAAGTGGCCAACGACGATGGCGTCGGTCAGGCCCATGACCATGATGCCCAGGCGCGACAGCACGACCGGCCCCGCCAGGCGGAGCAGTTCGATCAGATCGGTGATGATGGGGCCGCGCGGCCGCCCCGAGGGGAGCGCCGTTCCGGCCGCGTCGCGCGGCATGGTGGTCACCCCGAAAAACCAAGGGGGGTCAAAGAAGGGGCGCAACCTGACCGATGCCCGTTTTCGAGGCAACCCGCTTTCGGCAAGGCTTGGAACATCGCGGCCAGCCAACGGTTCTTCGGGCTAGCCTTCAGGAGCGCCCGATGTCCGAGACCCAGTCCCCCGAGTTCGAACAGACCGGCGACCGCGTGGCCCAGGCCTATCGCGAGATCCAGGCGCCGCTGGACGCCAAAGAGGAACGCTCCTTCGAGCCGAAAGAGGATCCCAAGCGCAGCCACGCCATGCAGGCGGGCGCTCGCCCCTACCCGGCCCCGCCGTTCCCCGAACAGCACCAGGCCAAGCCCGGCGACGAGGCCGCGCTCGATCCGGCCCCGATGTACGACGCGCCGTTCTACAGGGGCTCGGGCAAGCTGGAGCACAAGGTCGCCCTGATCACCGGCGCCGACAGCGGCATCGGCCGCGCCGTGGCCGTGCTGTTCGCCCGCGAGGGCGCAGACGTCGCCATCGGCTATCTGAACGAAGACAACGACGCCGCCGAGACCAAGGCCGCCGTCGAGAAGGAGGGCCGCCGCGCCATCCTGCTGCCCGGCGATGTCGCCGATCCGGCCTATGCCAAGGCGGCGGTGGAGAAGACGGTGGCCGCGTTCGGACGGCTCGACATCCTGGTCAACAATGCCGCCTTCCAGGAACACGTGCTCGACTTCGAGGACCTGACCGAGGAGCACTTCGATCGCACCCTGCGCACCAACCTCTATGGCTATTTCCACATGGCCAAGGCGGCGGTGAAGCACCTGCCCAATGGCGGCTCGATCATCAACACCGGCTCGGTCACCGGCCTACTGGGCAACAAGGATCTGCTGGACTATTCAATGACCAAGGGCGGCATTCACGCCTTCACCCGCTCGCTGGCCACCCACCTGATCGAGAAGGGCATCCGGGTGAACGCGGTGGCGCCCGGCCCGGTCTGGACCCCGCTGAACCCGGCCGACAAGCTGGGACCGGACGTCGCCCAGTTCGGCGCCAAGACCCCGATGAAGCGCGCGGCGCAGCCGGAAGAGATCGCGCCGGCCTATGTGTTCCTCGCCTCGCCCCAGACCGCCAGCTATATCACCGGCGAGATCCTGCCGATCATCGGCGGCTACTCTGGAGGTTAGGGTTCGAGGCCGCTAGGCTCGCGCTTCCTTCCGAAGCTCCCGAGTCTCGCCCATGGCCCGCCGCGTCGCCCTCGTTTCCCTGCTGGTCGCCGACTATGACGAGGCCATCGGCTTCTATGTCGGCAAGCTGGGCTTCACCCTGGCGGAAGACAACGACATGGGCCACGGCAAGCGCTGGGTCGTGGTCTCTCCAGGCAGCGACGGCACGAACTTCCTGCTGGCCCGCGCCACGGGCGACCAGGCGGCGGCGATCGGCGCCCAGGGCGGCGGGCGCGTCTGGCTCTTTCTGCACACGGACGACTTCGCCGGCGATCACGCCCGCATGAGCGCCGCCGGCGTCACCTTCCTGGAAGAGCCCCGGCACGAGGCCTACGGCACGGTGGCGGTGTTCGAGGACCTGTCCGGCAACCGCTGGGACCTGCTGCAGCCCAAGGGCTAGGCCGTGGCGGACGGATCCGACCCGAACGCCTCGGCGGCATAGGTTCGAAGCTGCGCGGCGATGTCGCTAGGCCAGGCCTGGATCCGCGCCTCAAAGCCCGGGTCGTCGCCGGCGAACAAGGCCCGCATGGCCTCTTCGAACTCCGGCAGATCGCCGCCGATCGCCGAGGCGAAGCGGTAGGCCGCCTCACGGGCGGCGCGGAGGCGGTCGGGGCCTTCGCTGGCGCGGCGCGCGGCCTCGACCAGCTTGCGCAGGGCCACCGAGGCGCCGCCAGGCTGCGACGCCAGCCAGTCCCAGTGACGCGGCAGCAGGGTGACCTCCCGGGCCGTCACGCCCAGCTTAGGCCGGCCTCGACCGCGCGGGGCCTCCTCCGGCGGGGCCAGGCGCGCGGTCAGAGCCTCGGGGCCGCCGCTGAGGTCGAAGTCGACGCCTCGGCCGTCCGGGCCGAAGATCAGCACGCCGGCCTCGCCCATCAGCCTCTGGGCCGCCAGGGCCGCGTCCAAGCGCGAGCCGACCGCCACACGGGCCTGGCCGTGGAACACGACATAGAGCTCGTCCATCAATTCAGCCCCGTGGCGTTCAGCGTCTCGATCCAATGGGCGCGGCGATCCTTCAGCCGCGAGGCGCGCATGGAGCCCTCCAGGCCCTCCGTGTCGACCACCTCGATGGCCTCGAACACAAAGGCGTCCGCCCCATGGGTGTTCCAGGCGGCCTGCAAGGTCTTTTCGCGGTGCGAGCCCAGGCGCAGCGAGAACCACACGCCGTTCTGACGGTTGGACAGGTCCGGGGCCACACCGACCCACGCCTCGCCGGTCACGGTGCAGCGCACGGCGTAGATCCCGGCCTCGACCTTGCGTTCCTTGTATTCGCGCAGCAGCGCCTTGCGTCCGGACATGGCGAACCTCCTGAAGGCGCGCTTTTTACCCGGGCAGAATGTGAAGTCAATATCGCCCGGGTATTATCCCTCGGTGGCGCGATAGGTCACATAGCCGCGCTCGACCAGGCGCCGGGTGGCCTCATAGACCGCCGCCAGCTCCTCATAGGCCGAGCGCAGGTGGGCCAGACGCGCGACTTGGGCCTCGGACAGTGAGGCGCCGGCGTCGGCCATCGTTGCGGCCTCGGCCACCCACTTGGCGCGGGCGGTCGCGGTGGCCACGGCCAGGCGCTGGAAGCGGCCGGCGTCGGCGTTCGGCAGGGTCGCGCCCAGCACCGCCTTGTTCGAGGCGAAGGCGGTGTAGTCGATCTGCTCCAGATAGCCGCGCAGGCGGCGCTGCACCTGGGGATCGACGTCGGTGGGCTCGAAGTGGTCGCCGGTGCGGCGGGTGCTGGAAGTCATGATCGCCATGACGGTCTCCATCCGGCCGAGAGCGGCCGTTATGGAGAAAGGTGCGCCTCACAGCTTAAGGACGGGTTGAGGCCTTCACCCCGTCCTTTCCGTGATTTTACAGCAGCTTGCGGAAGCCCAGGCGCACCGTCCGGCCCAACGGGTCCAGATAGTCGCGCTGATAGGCCTGGGGCGTCGCGCCGTTCTGGTCGCGGACAGACTGCTTGGCGTTGGCCAGGTTCTCGAAGTTCAGCGACATCTGGGCGCCCTTCAGGATCGGATACTTGTCGACCATCGCCTTGCGCGCCGGCGTGTTGAAGCTGGCGAAGAAGTTCACGCCCACGGTCGCCAGGTCCGAGAAGTACAGCGTCTGGCCCCCGGTCGAACCGCCGTCCACCCAGGTCGAGGCCTTCCACGTGCCGTTGAAGCGCATGCCCAGGCCGTCCTTGAAGTAGCCGCCCTGCACCGAGACCTCGTGACGGGCCTGACCGTTGCGGGCGCTGATCGCCGCGCCGTCCAGCTGGTCCAGCACCGGCATGCCCTTGCGGACCGTGATCTCATCGTTGAGGCGCCAGGTGTGGTAGACCGACAGCTGGAACATGCCCTGCCCCGGACGCATCATGCCCGGAGGCGGCCCCATCATCACCATGCCGCCGCCGCCACCGCCGGGAGGGCCGCCGCCGCCGAAGCGCATCATGGCGCCGCCGGGAGGTCCGCCGCCGCCGCCCGGGCCGCCGGGACCGCCGGGACCGCCGAAGCGACCATTGGCCGGCGCCGTCGGCGTGCCGACCGCCTTGAACAGGTTGAAGCCCCAGCGGATGTTCTCGTTCTGCGCGCTGGCGAAGTTCACCGGGCGCGCGTCGATCGACAGCAGGCGACCCGAGGCGTCGCGCACGAAGCGATCCGGGAAGGCCCGCTCCAGGTCCGGGGTGATCGCCGGGAACGCGGCGATCACGTTCTTGGTCTCGGCGCTGGTGTAGGTGGCGTTGAAGGTCAGCTCGATCTTCTCGAACGGCTTGAAGTTCACGCCGAACTTGGTGACCTGGCGATTGTCGTTCAGCAGGTTGGCGTTGCCGCCGTCGGTGCGGCTGATGATCACCGTCTGGCCGGTCGTGAAGTCGAACACCGAGACGTTTGGCGTCACCACCAGCGGGTCGTTGATCTGGTTGGTCGAGGGCGCGCCCTCTTCGTCGGTGTAGCTGGCGATGAAGCTCAGCTTCTTGATCGGCGACCAGTTCAGGCCGCCGCCCAGGGTGGTCAGCCCGCCCAGGTCCGACAGGTTGTCGTAGCCGGCGTTGAAGTTGGCCGACAGGTCGCCCAGCTTGGCCAGCACGTTGTTGCGCGTGCTGGTGATCGGCAGGTTGAAGCTGCTCTGGAAGCTTTCGGTCGTGCGGGTGATATCGCGCTGGGTGGTCACGCCCGAGCGGACGGTCTCGCTGTTCAGGCCCTTGCTGTTGGCCCCGACCTTGAAGGTCGTCTGCAGCCCCCCCGCCGGCAGCTGGAAGAGGTTGCCGTTCAGCACCAGCTCGGCGCTTGCCGAGGTCGAGATCGAGTGGGCCGTGTCGGGGGCCATGGCCTTGTAGAGGCTGGGCGCGATGACGCCGAACGGGTTGACGGTCGGATCGCCCGCCGCCACCGCCGCCTGGAACGCCGAGACGTCCAGGCCGCGGCCGGTCTCGGTGTCGGTCTTGGTGCGGTCGAAGTCGCCGGTGACGTTCCAGCGCCAGTCCTTGACGCGGCCGTTTGCGGCCATGCTGACCTGGGTGCGCAGGGTGTCGACGCTGCGCGACAGGGCGCCCGGCGCGTCGATGTAGCGATAGCCGGTCACCGCCTGCGAGAACGGCGAGAACGGGCTGTTCCCGGGCAGGGTGAAGGTCACGCCCGGCAGGCCCAGCAGCGCCTGGCTGCTGGAGCTTTCCAGGTTGCCGCTGAGGGTCAGCTGGGTCTGCTTGTTGATGTCGCGGCTGATCGAGCCCTTGAACGAGCCCTTGTCGGCCTTGGAGATCAGCGAGCGGCTGGCCGTCAGGTCGCCGGTGTTATAGCGGCCGGCCAGCGGACCGAAGTCGGCCAGCGGCGCGCGGCCGTTCACCGCCGAGTCCGGCACGCCGGCGAAGCTGGACGCGACCGTCGCGGCGAGGTTGCCGCCGTTCAGGCTGGCGACGTTGCCGACCAGATCGAACGGCTGGCCGTTGGGCGCGCGGACGATGTTGCGGTCGGTCTCCAGCAGGTAGGGGTCGTGCGACAGCTGGACGTCGACGTTCCAGCGCTTGTCGCCGTTGATGTTGACGCGGTTGCCGCCGGCGCTGGGCGTAGTACGGCCGCCATCGGTGGCCACCGTCACCGCGCCTTGCAGCTGCAGGGCGTTGTAGTTCTTCTTCAGGATGATGTTCACGACCCGCTGGTCGGCCTTGTAGCCGTAGCTGAGCGCGACCTCCTCCGGCAGAACCTGGAAACGCTCGATAGCTTCCGGCGGGATGCCCTGGATCTCCTGGAAGCCCGAGATGCGGCGGCCGTTGATCAGCAGCACCGGCCCGCCGCCGCCGTCGCGACCGCGCGTGCTGGTGGTCTGCGGCGTCAGCATGGTCAGGAGCTCGCCGATGCTGTTGGCGCCGAAGCTCTTCAGCTCTTCCTCGTTCAGCTCGAGCTCGGGTTGGATATTGCCCTCGACCTTGCCGCGCGGGTCGGCCTGGATGACCAGACCCTCGACCTCGTTGGGGCCATCGGTCTTGACCTGCGGCTTCTGCGGATCAGCCTCGGCGACCGCCTCAGGCGGAGCCGGGACGGAGATCGCCGGCGCGGCCGAGGCGGCGGTCACGGGGTCGAGCGCGGCCGAGGCCAGCCCGTACAGGAGGATGGTCGAAAGGGTCATACAGGCCCACGAAAACACGAGTGACAGGAACGTCGACGCTCGGCCGCGCCAACGCTGGGTTGCCGCTCCTTACGGGGGTGCGACGCCCTCCGCAACGCCCCCCGGCGTTAACAAAAAGCAATGCGCTATAAAGCGCACACTCGTGTGTCTTCCAACGCTCAAAGAGCGTCCAGGCATTGAAATGTCGTCACATTTTCGACCATCGCGTGTTGCACGCGTAACGATGTTACAGCTTGGCAATAAACTGCGCCGCCATGTCGCAGGGGTGGTCGACGGCCAGATTCGGCGCGTCGCCCGGCGCGGCTTGCGCACGAGCGACGCAACTTGAGCGTGCTACACTTGGATGAAGGGCTGGAAGCCGCCATAGATCATCCGCTTGCCGTCGAACGGCATGCCGGAGGGATGCTTCATCAGCCGCTCGTCCACCATGACCTTGGCCTGGATCTCGTCGCGGCTGGCCTTGTCCCGATAGACGATCCACGAGAAGATCACGACCTCGTCCTCGGTCAGCTGCACCGAGCGGGGAAACGAGGTCAGCTCGCCATAGGGCGCGTCATCGGCGACGCACTCCACATAGGACAGCGCTCCCAGCTCCATCCAGACCTCGCTGGCCGTCTTGGCCAGCGCCTTGTAGGCGTCCAGTTGGTCCTTGCGCACCGGAATCACGAAACCGTCGACATAGGCCATGACGTTCTCCCTTGTTCGTCTTTGACGGGACAAGGACGCTCAGCGCCCTCCCGTTCCGACACTCCCCTCGCGAATTTTCGTGATCAGGCCCGCGATCGCCTTGGCGTGGCCGCCTGACAGGTCCGAGTCCGGAAAGATCGCCATCGGGACGTCGGGCGCCAAGCCCCTGCCCTCCAGGTCCTGACCGTCCGGTCCCTTGTAGAGCTCGGCCGGCAGCGCCATCGTCCAGCCGTTCGGCAGCGGTTTGGGCAACTGGTCCGAGAACGCCCCGCGCGTCGTCCCGCCCACCTGGGTGACGTTGGGCAGGGCCTTCATCATCAAGGTGAAGGTCTCGCCGGCGCTGACGGTGATGTCGCTGGTGACCAGATAGACCGGACCCGTGAAGCTGGCGCCGCTGCCAGGCTCGACCTTGACCGGCTGCGGCGGCGCCTTGGCCCCAACCGGAACCTTGGCGTAGGCCGCGCGCGGCTGGGCGGTGAAGCGAGCGGCGATGTGCTGGCCTATGGTGTCGTAGCCGCCGCGGTTGTTGCTGATGTCGACGATCACGGCCTTGGCGCCTGAAAACGCCGCCAGAGCCTCGTCCAGAATGGCGTCCAGTGGCCGAGGATCGTCCGGCGCGGCGTTGCGGGCGAAGGCGCCCATGGTGACGACGTTCAGATAGCCGATGTCGTCGACCCGCCCCCAGAACACGCGGTTGTTGGCCGCCTGCCGACCGCGCCCCTGCAGGATCCCGGTCAGGATCCCCTCGCGATAGGCCTGCAGCCACGCCTTCTCCTCGCCCTGCAGGTCGGCGGCGTGGACGCGGTTCAGGGTCGGCGACTCGCCCGGCTCCAGGTCCCGTCGCGAGCCGGCCACCAAGCCGTGCAGCTCGACGTGCGGATCGTCGAGGCCGGCGATCAGACCGGACAGAGCCGTCCACAACTGAGCGTCGGTGGCGGATGGGCTCACCTGGGCCAGGGCGGCCGCCTTGCGCGCCGGCCAGTCCAGCTTGCGCTCGGCCAAACGCGGATAATAGGCAGCGAAGGTGTCGGCGGCGAAGGCGACGATCCGGTCGGGCGTCCAGCCGGCTGCGGCGATGCAGCTGGTCGGCAGGTTCGGCAGCTTGTCGAACAGATAGCGGGTGCTGTCCGCACTGCCCGCCAGGGTGATCGTCCCCTGCCCCTCGGCCCGCCAGAAGGCCATGATCCCATCCGGGTCCGGCTCGCGGCGCGGATCGGGATAGCAGGCCTCGCCGACGGTCTGGAACAGCTGGGCGCCGTCCGGCCCGAACTGCACGATCCAGCCATAGCCCCGCGACTTCCAGGCGCCCCGCAGCTCGGCCGCCACCGCCTGGCCCTTGGCCTGGACGGGCCAGAACGGGCTTTCGGCGAAGGCCGGCGCAGCGATGGCGAGAACGGCGGCGGCCGCCAGGAGACTCAAGCGTTTCATGGGCGCGACGGTGAAGATGTCTCCGCCGCCGCGCCAGCGAAATCGGCCCTACTCGGTCTTCAGATAGATCTCCGAGCCCTGCTCTTTGAACTTCTCGCTCATCTGCGCCATGCCCAGTTCGGCGTTGTTCGGCGCGACGCCCGCCGCGAAGTCGCGGACCTCGTGGCTGATCTTCATCGAGCAGAACTTGGGTCCGCACATCGAGCAGAAGTGCGCGGTCTTGTGCGCTTCCTTCGGCAGGGTCTCGTCGTGGAACTTGCGGGCCGTTTCCGGATCGAGACCCAGGTTGAACTGGTCCTCCCAGCGGAACTCGAACCGCGCGCGGCTGATGGCGTCGTCCCACATGGCCGCGCCGGGGTGACCCTTGGCGAGGTCGGCGGCGTGGGCGGCCAGCTTGTAGGTGATGACGCCGGTCTTGACGTCGTCGCGGTCGGGCAGGCCCAGGTGCTCCTTGGGCGTGACGTAGCAGAGCATCGCCGTGCCGAACCAGCCGATCATCGCCGCCCCGATGGCCGAGGTGATGTGGTCGTAGCCAGGCGCGATGTCCGTGGTCAACGGGCCGAGGGTGTAGAACGGGGCCTCGTGGCAGTGCTTCAGCTGCTCGTCCATGTTGGCCTTGATCTTGTGCATGGCCACGTGGCCCGGCCCCTCGATCATCACCTGGACGCCGTGGTTCCAGGCGACCTTGGTCAGCTCGCCCAGAGTGCGCAGCTCCGAAAACTGGGCCTCGTCATTGGCGTCGGCGGTCGAGCCGGGACGCAGGCCGTCGCCCAGCGAGAACGACACGTCATAGGCGCGCATGATCTCGCAGATGTCCTCGAAGCGCTCGTAGAGGAAGTTCTCCTTGTGGTGGGCCAGGCACCACTTGGCCATGATCGAGCCGCCGCGCGAAACGATGCCGGTGACGCGCTTGGCGGTCATCGGGATGAACGGCAGACGCACGCCGGCGTGGATGGTGAAGTAGTCGACGCCCTGCTCGCACTGCTCGATCAGGGTGTCTCGGAAAACCTCCCAGTTCAGGTCCTCGGCCACGCCGTTGACCTTCTCCAGCGCCTGGTAGATCGGCACCGTGCCGATCGGCACCGAGCTGTTGCGGATGATCCAGTCGCGGATGTTGTGGATGTTGCGGCCCGTCGACAGGTCCATGACCGTGTCGGCGCCCCAGCGCGTGGCCCAGACCAGCTTGTCGACCTCGTCGGCGACGGTGGAGAGCACCGCCGAATTGCCGATGTTGGCGTTGATCTTGACCAGGAAGTTGCGGCCGATCGCCATCGGCTCCAGCTCGCCGTGGTTGATGTTGGCCGGAATGATGGCGCGGCCGCGGGCGATTTCCTGGCGCACGAACTCGGGCGTCACGAAGTCGGGGATCGAAGCGCCGAAGTCCTCGCCGTCGCGCACGCACGGACGGTCCTGCTCGCGGCGCAGGTTCTCGCGGATGGCGACATATTCCATCTCGGCCGTGATGATCCCGGCGCGGGCGTATTCCAGCTGGGTGACCAACTTGCCGGGCTTGGCGCGATAGATCGTGCGGCTGTTGTCCGGGAACTCAGGCGCCAGGTGCTTGCCTTGCGCGAAGCCGTTGTCCTCGGGCTTCACCAGGCGGGGCTCGGCGACGACCTCGACGTCGCCGCGCGCCACGACCAGGGCCTCGCGGGTGCGCGACAGGCCCTTCTCGATGTCGATGCTGACCGTCGGATCGCTGTAGGGACCGGACGGATCATAGATCGTCACCGGCGGCTCGTTGGCCGACGGATGGACGGCCACCTCGCGGAACGGCACGCGGATGTCGGGGAACAGCTCGCCGGCCTGGTAGACCTTGCGCGAACCGGGGATGGGGCCGGTCGAGATGGTCTCGGCCACGGATTTGATGGTGGTCTGGATATTCATAGTCGGGCGCTCCTTCGGCTTTAAGGAGACCCGGACGTGTCGCGCTAAGTCGGTTTACGGACGGGCTAATGGCGCCGCGACCGCGTTCCCTCCCTTCGCCGGCATGACCCGGATCAGGTTCTACGGGTCAGGGCCAAAGCCCAATCTCAGCCGCGCAAGCGACCCCCCGGTGAACAGAATCCGGACACTAGGCGCGTTGACGCCCCGGTCAAGACCGAACGACGTGACGGGAAATTCACTTGTCCGGATGGCCGCGCCCGACGATCAGAGACCCACGTTCTTCCGGAGAGCCTTCATGACCTTCCGCCGCCTGGCCCTGCCCGTCCTGTGCGCCCTGATCGCCACGCCCGTCCTGGCCCAGGAGGTCTATCCCAGGAAGATCCCCACCCCGGGCGGCGAGGTGATCATCCCGTCGGAGCGCCACCAGAAGGCCTATGACGAGTTCAAGTACGCCCCCGCCCGCCGGGCTGGCGACATGGTCTACCTCTCGGGCGTGGTCGTCGGCCGGGCCAAGGACGAGGGCACGGACCCAGAGACGTTCAAGCGCCAGATCCGCCGCGCCTTCGTGGCGATGGACGGCATCCTGAAGGCCTCGGGCGCGACCTTTGACGATGTGGTGATGATCAACAGCTTCCACGTCTGGGAGGCCCCGGATCAGCCGGCCCCGCGCTGGGAGCAGCTGGCGATGATCAACGCCGTGAAGAGCGAGTTCATCAAGGGTCCCAATCCGGCCTGGACCGCCGTCGGGACCACAGGCCTACTGCCCGCCGGCGGCGTCTTCGAAATCCAGCTGATCGCCTACGCGCCGAAGAAGCCCTAGAGCCGCGACGCCGAGAAGGTGTCGCAGGCCGACGGATCACCCTGGTCGTAGCCGCGCGTGAACCAGCGCATCCGCTGGGCGCTGGAGCCATGGGTGAAGCTGTCGGGCACGACCTGGCCCTGGGTCTGCTTCTGGATGGTGTCGTCGCCGACCGCCGCGGCGGCGCCCAGGCCGTCCTGGATGTCGGACTTGTTGATCACGATCTTGCCGCCCGAGGCCTCGTTCGCGTGCGCGGCCCAGACGCCGGCATAGCAGTCGGCCTGCAGCTCCAGCCGCACCGAGCCGCTCTCCTCGCCGCGCGCGCCCAGGCGGCGGGCCTGCTGGTCGGCGCCCAGCAGGTGCTGCACGTGGTGGCCGATCTCGTGGCTGACGACATAGGCGCGGGCGAACTCGCCCTTGGCGCCGAAGCGGCTTTCCAGCTCCTGCCAGAACGACAGGTCCAGATACACCTTCTGGTCGGCCGGGCAGTAGAACGGCCCCATGGCCGACTGGCCCGTGCCGCAGCCTGTGCCGGTCGCTTGGTCGTAGAGGACGACGGCGTCCGGCGAGCGGTACTCGACGCCCTCGTTGCGGAAGATTGACGTCCAGACCCGGCGGTTGGAGGTCTCGATCACGTCGATGAACTGGCCATCGCGGTCGGAGACCTCACCGCGCACGCCTTGCTGCTGGGCGGGCTGCTGCAGGTTTTGCGTCGCTTCCATCGTCGTGCGCGGATCGATGCCGAACACGAAATAGCCGATGGCGGCCAGCACCACCGCACCTATGCCGCCGCCGGCGATGCCGACAGGCCCCAGGCCGCGCCGATCCTCGATGTTGCCGGATCGCTCGCCGCGTTCCCACTCCATGCCGTCCCCTCGCCTAGTTCGGTTGGCTGGCGGGCTTGATGGCCCGCATGCGTGCATTGCTCTGGTCCAGCGCGTCCTGCGTCAAGCGTTCCATGCGGCTGGCGGAGGCGGAAAGCTCAGCGTCCCGGCGTGCGGCGTCATCGCGCGGCGGGATGGTCCCGTTTCGCTGGTTGTTGAGGTCGCGCAGGATCACCTGGGTCTTGGCCCGCTCGTTGGCGTTCGAGGCGTCGATCTGGTTGGCCAGCGCATCGCGCCGCACGTCCTCCACCGCCTGGGCCGTGGCGTTACGCGCCTGGATATCGCGCAAGGTCGTCTGGGCCTGCGCCGCGCCGCCCAGCGCCATCAAGCCGACTGTGAGAAGAAGGGCCGCGCGCGTCATCGGAAACTCCTGAACTGGCGCGGCCCCTCGGATCAGGGCCGCTTGACCGTGAAACGCGCGAGCTCGGTCTTCGGCGCCAGCCAGTCGGGCTTCAGCTCCGCCGCGCGCGAATAGTCCTTGTAGGCGGCGCTGAGGTCGCCCAGGCCTTCATTGGCCAGGCCGCGATTGAAGAAGGCCTTTTCCGGCGCCTTCACGCCCATGGTCAGGCCCTTGTCGATCTGCTCGACGCCTTCCTTGTAGCGCTCCTCGCCGACCAAGGTCGCGCCGCGGTTCACATAGGCCTCGCCCAGGTTCGGATCGAGGGTCGAGGCCTGGTCGAAGTCAGCGCGCGCGGCGCCGAACTGGCGCTGGCGCATCTGCAGCACGCCGCGGTTCACATAGGTGCGGGCGCGGTCGCGGAAGTTCAGGGTCTCGACCTCAAGGGCCGTGGTGCAGGCCAGGACGGCGCGGTTGTCCGTGCGGCCCTTTTCAGCGGCGTCGGAGCACTCCTGGGCCGAGCCGCCGCCGATCACCAGGTTCGAAGCGCCGGCGGCTCCGGCGGCGGCCAGCAGGGTCGCAGCACAGAGGGCGGCGAGAGGGATCGCTCGCATATGTCTTCCTCCCATCGGGCCGGTCTCTATGGCCGGCCGCTTATGGCGTTCATCATAGCACCGGACGCGGGTCGTGCTAACAGAGGCGGCGAGTCCTTCAGGAACCTGCGCCATGCATCTCGCCCGCTTTCCCCGCGCCCGCTTCGCCCACCTGCCGACGCCGCTGGAGCCCCTGCCCCGCCTGGGCGCGGCGCTCGGCATCGACCTCTGGGTCAAGCGCGACGACTGCACCGGCCTGGCCGGCGGCGGCAACAAGACCCGCAAGCTGGAGTTCCTGTTGGGTGAGGCCCTGGAGCAAGGCGCCGACACCCTGGTCACCCAAGGCGCCGTCCAGTCCAACCATGTGCGCCAAACCATCGCCGCCGGCGCCCGCTATGGCCTGAAGACCGAGGTGATCCTGGAGGAGCGCACCGGCTCCAAGGCCAGCGACTACATGGGCAACGGCAACGTCCTGCTCGACAAGCTGATGGGCGCGGCGATCCGCTACGTGCCCGGCGGCACCGACATGGTCGCCGAGCTGGAAGCCACGGCTGAAAGCGTGCGTCAGCGCGGCGGCAAGCCTTACGTCATCCCCGGCGGCGGCTCGAACACGGTCGGCGCCCTGGGCTATGTCGACTGCGCCCGCGAGCTGGTGGTCCAGGCCGACCAGATGGACCTGAAGATCGACCGCTTCGTCACCGCGACCGGCAGCGCCGGCACCCATGCGGGCCTGGTCGCTGGCTTCGCCGCCTTGTCGGTCGACATCCCGATCCTGGGCTTTGGCGTCCGTGCGCCCAAGGCCAAGCAGGAGGAGAACGTCTTCAACCTGGCCGTCGCCACCGCCGAAAAGATCGGCGCGGCCGGCCGCGTGACCCGCGAGATGGTCGTGGCCGACTGCGACTATGTCGGCGAAGGCTACGGCCTGGTCGACCAGGGCGTGATCGACGCCCTGGCCCTGGCCGCCCGCACCGAGGGCCTGCTGTTCGACCCGGTCTATTCGGGCAAGGCGCTGAAAGGCCTGATCGATCAAGCCGGCAAGGGCGCCTTCAAGGGCGAGCGGGTGGTGTTCCTGCACACGGGCGGCGCCCAAGGCCTGTTCGGCTATCAGTCGGTGCTGGAACCTTCGCTGTGAGCAAGACCCTCGGCGTCCTCGGCGGCATGGGTCCGGCGGCGACCCTGGACTTCCTGGCCAAGCTCCAGGCCGCCACCCCGGTCAAGCGCGAGCAGGACCACCTGCGGGTGCTGGTCGACATCAACCCGAAGGTTCCGGACCGCAACGTCTCGACCTCGGATCCCGGTCCGGTGCTGGCGGCCATGGCCACGGGGCTGCGTGACGGCGGCGCCCAGGTGCTCGCCATCGCCTGCAACACCGCCCACGCCTATGCCGAGGAGGTCCGGGCCAGCGGCCTACCGCTTGTCGACATGCTGGAGACAGCGGGCCTAGCCGCCCAGGCCAAGGGCGCCAGCATCGTCGGCGTGCTGGGCACCAGCCTGGCGCTGGGCCTCTATCGCGACCGCTTCTCGCACATGGGGCTGGAGGTGGTGATGCTGGACGACCACGAGCAGGTCGAGTTCATGGCCCTGCTCTATCGCATCAAACAGGGCGACATCGGCGAGGGCTCGCGCGAGACCATGGCCGCCCTCGCCCACCGCCTGGTCGGCAAGGGCGCGCAGGGCGTGGTGGCGGGCTGCACGGAGGTGCCGCTGGTGCTGAGCGCCGCGGACCTGTCGGTCCCGTTCCTGGATGCGACCGAAGAGCTGGCCAAGCGCTGCGTGGCCGTCTGCCTGGACGCCTAAAGGCTCAGGCTCGGCTGATCGTCGCCACAGGCCTCGAACAGACCCATCAGGGCCGCCGCGCCGCGCGAGGCCTGGGCCATGCGCAGCAGCGCTGCGCGAGCGTGAGCGCTGTCGGCGATCTCCGCTTGACGCTCGAGACGTTCCGCTTCGCTGAGATGATCGTTCCGGTTCCCCATGACGCAAACGTTTACAGGACCTAAACGACACCGCCATGCGACCGCTGGACGCACACCGTTCATTAACCAAGGTTTGGCGTGCGCCCAATTGTCACAGAATGTTAAATCACAAGCATAGCGCGCAAATGAAAACACCCCCGGACCTGGAAGGTCCGGGGGTGTTGTCCTGTTCCCCAACAGGACGGCGTCGGCGGCGCTAGAACCAGCGCGGCGGCGTCGCCTCAAAACTGATGGGCGTTATTTCGCCGAACGAGAGTCGACAAGCAACGTGTCGCCCTGTCGCACCCCCCATTTTGAGGACGTTGCAAGGCCTGAAAACCTTTGCATACAAGGCGCTTAGCCCGAACTGCGGCGCGCTGCCGCACCCCGCCGATGGCCGAGAGACGCGCCGCAAAAGTGGATAGCCAATCCATGACACCGGTAGCACGTTAGACTCAATGCGTCGCCAAAAAGGACGACGGGGTCCTCGACGGCCCGGGAGGAACGCCAACCAAGTCCCCTTCCGGCCCGACCTGTGTCCCGCGTCAGCCGGAGTCTCCCATGCCGCTCAGCCCCATTTCCCGTCGCCGCCTGATGGCCACCACGGCCGCCGCCTTCGCCGCCGCGGGCCTGCCGCTGAAGGCCCTGGCCGCGCCGACCAAGGCCGACGCGCTGGGGATCATGAAGAAGGCCGCCAGGTTCATGGTCGAGAAGGCCGCCTACAAGGGCGGCTATGTCTGGTCCTACTCGGCCGACCTGTCGCGCCGCTGGGGCGAGATGGAAGCCTTCCCGACGATGATCTGGGTGCAGCCGCCCGGCACCGGCACGGTCGGCCACCTGTTCCTGGACGCCTATCACGCGACCAAGGACGAGTATTATTACGACGCCGCCTGCAAGGCCGCCGACGCCCTGATCGCCATCCAGAACCCGGCCGGCGGCTGGAACTATATCGGCGACTTCGCCGGCGAGGCCTCGCTGAAGAAGTGGTACGACACCATCGGCAAGAACGGCTGGCGGCTTGAGGAATTCCAGCACTACTACGGCAACTGCACCTTCGACGACGAAGGCACCGCCGAGTGCTGCAAGTTCATGCTTCGCATGTACGTCGAGAAGAAGGATCCCAAGTACAAGGCCGCCTTCGAGAAGGCGCTGAAGTTCGTGCTGGAGAGCCAGTACCCGGTCGGCGGCTGGCCCCAGCGCTATCCGCTGAAGGACGAGTTCCACCATCACGGCAACCCGGACTACACCAGCTTCATCACCTTCAATGACGACGTGGTCGGCGAGAACATCGAGTTCCTGATCATGGTCTACCAGGCCCTGGGCGACAAAACCGTGCTGGAGCCGATCCGCCGCGCCATGGACTGCTACGTCGCCTGCCAGCAGCCGCAACCGCAGCCGGCCTGGGGCCTGCAGCACACCGTGGCCGACCTGAAGCCGGCCGGCGCGCGCACCTATGAGCCCAAAGCCTTCGCCACCCACGCCACCGGCAGCTGCCTGTCGCAGATGATGACCTTCTACCAGCTGACTGGCGACCCGAAGTATCTGGCCCGCGTGACGGAAGCCCTGGATTGGCTGGACTCGGTGCGCCTGCCCGACGACGTCATGCCCGGGAAGGCGCGCTATCCGACCTTCGTCCAGATCGGCAACGGCCGGCCGCTGTACATCCACCGCACCGGTTCGAACGTGGTCAGCGGCCGCTACTTCGCCGACGAGAACCCGCACAACACGGTCACCCACTACTCGTCGTTCCGGAACGTCGATGTGAAGGGCCTGCGCGCTCGCTACGAGAAGCTGAAGGCCACGCCGCCGGAAGAGGCCAGCAAGCACTCGCCGCTGAAGGGTCAGCGTCCGCTGCCCAAATACTTCATGGTCAAGGATATCTCGGTCGAGGACCTGTCGGTCGGCGGCGACCTGTCCAGCTCGGCGACCAAGGCCGTGTCGGCCGACGCCGAGAAGGTCACCAAGCTGACGATGGAGCTGAACGCCGAGGGTTGGTGGCCCACGCCCCTGACCTCGACCAGCCAGCCCTATGCCGGCGAACCTCCGGCGCAGCCGACCCCGGGCGATTTCTCGGAGACCAAGGTCGGCGACAAGTACGACACCTCGCCCTATCCCGATCCGCACCCGAAGATCGGCGTCTCGACCGGTGCGTTCATCGCCAACATGGCCACGCTGATCAAATATATCGACGCCTAGAAGCCCCTACTCGCAGGCGCGCCGGAGGTTCATCAGGACCTTCGGCGTGTCCTTGCGCAGCGCCTCGCGCATCATGCCCTTGGGCACGGGCCAGTCGACCGCCAGGCGGTTTTCATAGAACACCCGCGTACCGCGCCCGCCGTCCAGCGGCTGCAGCCGCCACTCGCCCTGCTCAACCTTCAGATCGCCCTCGACCAGGTGGAAGCGGATCCGGCTGAACGGTTCGTAGTCCGAGCGGAACACGATCCGCATGCCCGGGAAGACGAAGGTGCGCCGCGTGACGTGCTCACGGATGTCCCAGCCCTTGCGCTGGTCGCCGGAGACGATGCGGCAGCTGGCCAGGTTGGTGATCATCTTACCCGCCGTAGCGCAGTCGGTCATGATCGCCCAGACCTTCTCCGGCGGCGCGGCGATGTCGACCACCGCCCGCACGTGGCCGGAGACGCCGTCAGGATCGGGCGCGACCTCGGCATAGGCCTCGCCCTTGGCCAGGGCGGCCTGAGCCTTGGGCGTCAGCTCGACGGCGTGGGCGGATCCGCTCAAGGCCCACAAAATCCCCGCCGTCACGATCCATCGCCGCATGCGCTTGCTCCTTACCTGGAGCAGGTACGACGGTGGTCGGCGGATAGACGCTACGGCCGTGCTAGGGCCAGCGCTTCGCGCACCGTATCGGGCGCATGGTCGATGACGCGCAGATAGGCGGTCAGGGCCGCGTCGGGACGCGCGTCGCCATGCTCCAGATCTTCCAGCAGCGTCCGGTCGATGTGGAAGGCGCGGGCGAACTCGGCCTGGCTGAGGCCCGTGCGCCAGCGCACCGCCTGGACCAGGGCGCGGGCGGACCGCGAGCGCGACGGGGCGGCGGCTTCGTCGATGGCGGGGTCGGCGGGTCTGATCATCGTTACGCTCCTACGGCCTATCCCCGCGGAGGCTTCTAGAGCGGCTCGATTGCAGAAATTCGACGGCTTTGAGTCAGTTGGCGCCATTCTTAGACAGGAAGGCGGCGGTCGCCTCGATGGCCTCGACCAAGCTGACCCGCTCCAGGGTCACGCCCTCGGGCAGGCTGGAGAACAGGCGCGTCGGCGCGGCGGCGTCCAGCATCACGAACACGCCCTTGTCGTCGGCGCGGCGGATCAGACGGCCGAAGGCCTGGCTGATGCGGGCGCGGGCCACAGCGTCGTCATAGCCCTTGCCGCCAAATCGCAGGCGGCGGGCCTTGTGCAGCACGTCCGGACGCGGCCACGGCACCCGGTCGAAGACCAGCAGGCGCAGGGACCGGCCCGGCACGTCCACCCCGTCACGGATGGCGTCGGTGCCCAGCAGGCAGGCGTCTTCCTCGGCCCGGAAGATGTCGACCAGCGCCCCCACTTCCAGGGGGTCGACGTGCTGCGCATACAGAGCAAGCCCCTGGTCGGCCAAGGGCGCGGCGATGCGCTCGTGCACGGCCTTCAGGCGGCGGATGGCGGTGAAGAGGCCCAGGCCCCCGCCCCCGGCGGCCAGGAACAGCTCGCGCATGGCCGCCGAGACCTGGCGCGGGTCTTCCTTGTTCACATCGGTGACGACATAGGCCTTGGCGTTGTTCTCGTAGTCGAACGGCGAGACCAGGCGCAGCACCTTGGGCGCGGTCGGCAGGCGCGCCGCGCCGGTGCGCATCTCGGCCAGGGCGAAGGGATCTTCCAGGGCCGGATCGACCAGGGTGGCGCTGGTCACCAGCACGCCGTGGGCCGGCGACAGCACCGCCGCGCGCAGCGGCTCGGTCGGATCCACCCAGTGGCGGCGGCAGGCGGCGTCGACGACACGGCCGTACAAGAACGTCGCCTCGAACCAGTCGACGAAGTCCGGATCGCTGTCGGTCGGCTCGATGTCGTCGTCCTCGATCGCCTTCAGGATCGAGCGCCAGGCCGGCAGGGTCATGCGAGCGCGGCGGTCGAGGCCCCGCAGCGCGCCTTCGATGCGGGCGCGTTCGGAGGGGCCCAGATGCTCGGCGTCCTCGTCCAGCACGTCCTCCAGCGCGCGGGCCAGGGCCAGCAGCGGGGCTTCGATTGCGGCCAGGGCCTTGGCGGCTTCCGGCGCGCGCTCGCGGACGAGATCGGTGGCCGGCCGGGCGTCGCATTGCAGGCCCAGGTCCTGCCCGCCCCGCTCGCTGGTGCGGGCGCGCAGTTGCTCGATCACCGCGACCAGGAAGTTCTCGATCGGCCCGATGGGGTTGATCTGGCCGTCCGGCGGCGCGACCCGGCCCGACCAGCCCTCGCCCGGCAAGGCGGCGGCGGCGTGCAGCGCCTGGGTCATGGCCCCGCGCGCGCCTTCCCTGTCGCCGAGGATGTCGAGCAGACGGGCTTCAAGGCCCCGACCGCGACGGCCACGGCCCTCGGGACCGCGGATCCAGCGGCGCAGCTCGGCGGCCTCGGCCCCGGACAGGGCCGCCGAGAAGGCGCTGTCGGCGGCTTCGAACAGGTGGTGGCCCTCGTCGAAGACGATGCGCTTGAGGCTGGTGGTCTCGTTGTCGCCCTTCAGGCCCCGCGCCGTCCGCGCGCCGTCGAAGGCGGCTTGTGTCAGGACGAGAGCGTGGTTGGCGATGACGATGTCGGCGCGCTTGGATGCGCGCACGGCCTTCTCGATGAAGCAGATGCGATAGTGCTGGCAACCGGCGTGGATGCACTCGCCGCGCCGGTCGACCAGGTTCGAGGGGCTGGCCTGGGCCGAGGGCGGGACCGCGCTCAGCGTCGGCAGCCAGGCCGGGAAGTCGCCGCCGGTCATGTCGCCGTCGCGGGTCGCCCGCGCCCAGCGCGTGGTCAGGGCCAGGCCGATCAGGTCGCCATTGCCCAGCTGGGCGCCGTTGATCTGCTCCTGGAAGTTCAGCAGGCACAGATAGTTCTCGCGCCCCTTGCGCACGACGGCCTTGCGGGCCCGCTCCTTGGGGTCGGGATAGATCGAGCGGCTCTCGCGCTCGATCTGGCGCTGCAGGGCGCGGGTATAGGTGCTGACCCAGACCGACGGGCCATTGGCCTCGGCCCACAGCGAGGCCGGGGCCAGATAGCCCAGGGTCTTGCCCACGCCGGTGCCGGCCTCGGCCAGCATCATGTGCGGCTCGCCCTCGCGCTCGCGGGGCTGGAAGGCGAAGGCGGTTTCCTTGGCGAAGGTCACCTGCGCCTCGCGCACCTCCTCCAGGCCGGAACGCTGCAGCAGCTGGGTCAGGCGCTCGGCGGCCCGTTCGGGATCGATCGGCCGCGAGCCGGGCTCGCCGGGCGGGGCCTGGTCTTCCCACTCCACGAGCCGCGCCCAGACATCGAGGCCCGAGCCGCGGAAGTGGTTGCCGGCCTGCACCGACCGCAAGGCGCCGATCACGGCCGGTCCCCACGACCAGCCGGCCTTGGCGAGGGTTTCGGCCACGGCCAAGGCCTCCTCGCGCGAAGGGACCGGGGCCACCATCAGGTCGCGCAGCAGGGCGTCGGCGCTCTCGCGCAGGCTCTGAGCCTGTTCGGCGGCGCCGTGCGGCTCACGCAGGCCCAACGCCATGGCCAGGCCCACGGCCGAGGGCGCGCAGAATGTCGCCGGACGGACGAAGGCGTAGAGCTCCAGCACGTCGAACAGGCGCGGATGGCGCGACGGCGGCGACAGGTTCAGGCGGCGGGCGGTCATGGCCGCGTGGGCCACCAGCACCGGGCCATGTTCGAAGAGATCGCGCGCATCCGGCGGCCGCAGCATCCGCCCCTCGCCCGCCCCGTCGGCCACGCCCGCGCGCGGCCCCGGCAGCACGACAAGCGCGGGGGCGAGATCCAGAGTCGGCGGGAAGGCGGTCACGCGACTCCGTTAGCAGAAACCATCGCGAAACAGAATAAGAACAGGCGGTTCAGACCACCGGCGCGTCGTCGTCGTCGAAGCCCGTCAAGCGGTTGATCGCCTTCTGGGCCTTCTGGCGCAGGTCCGCGTCCTTGCTCTCGGCCGCCTTGCGGTACATCAGCAGGGCCAGGTCGTCGTCGGCCTTGATGCCCTGCCCGCGCTCGCACATGACGCCCAGGTCGTACCAGGCCTCCAGATAGCCCCGGTCGGCGGCCAGCTGGAACCAGTGCATGGCCTGGGTGTAGTTGACCGGCACGCCCTCGCCGTTGTGGTGCACGACACCCAGGTTCGACATCCCCGCCGGCAGGTCGTTGGCGGCGGCGGCGCTGTAGAGCTTCAGGGCCTCGGCGTGGTCCAGCCGCACGCCTGCGCCTTCAGAGTGCAGCCGGCCCATCTCGTTCATGGCGTCGGCCGAGCCCATCTCGATCGCCTTGCGCAACATGGCGACGCCCTTGGCCGTGTCGACCCGCGTTCCGTCGCCGTCCAGATAGGCCTCGCCGGCGCTGTAATAGCCACGCGCCGAACCGGCGGCGGCGGCCTTCAGGTACCAGGACAGCGCCAGGCGCGGGTTCTCAGGCAGGCCCTCGCCGCCTTCGTGGGCGACACCCAGATTATACATGCCGTTGGGGTCGCCCAGCCGCGCGGCCTGGGCGTAGAGCTTCATCGCGGCGCGGCGGTCGATCTTCACCCCGTCGGCCCCGTCGAAATAGACATTGCCCAGCTCGACCATGGCGTCGGTGTCGCCGCCGGCCACGCCCTTGCGCAGCCAGGCCAGGGCTTGGGGCACGTCGCGCTCGACGCCATCGCCGTCGAGATAGAGCATGGCCAGGTCGACATAGCGCGCGGCTGCGCCGCCTTGCGCTTCCTTCAGCGTGGCGGCGAACGTGGCCTTGGCTTCGGCCGAGCCGTCCGGCCGCGCGGAAGCCGCGCCGCCAACAGACAACGCCAAGGCCAACACCACAGGCAGCACTCTGGTACGCATCAGATCCCCACCGTCCCCGGATCGTCGCATCGACGGCGGAGGCGTCAAGGCAGACAACCGCAAGCCTTGCCGCAAGCAACCGGACTCGCCCGATACGGGTTCAAAAGACGGATGAAACAGAAAGGGAACATGCTATATCGCGGTCAATGCTCGCAGGCGATGCTCTTCCTCCCAAGTTCCAAGCGTGGTTCGCCAAGCGCGGCTGGAGCCCGCGCACGCACCAGCTGGCCATGCTGGAGAAGGCCCGCGAAGGCCGCGGCGCCCTGTTGATCGCCCCCACCGGCGGCGGCAAGACCCTGGCCGGCTTCCTGCCCAGCCTGATCGAGCTCGACGAACGCCCGCCGCGCAATACGCCGGCCGGGGTGCACACCCTCTACATCTCGCCGCTGAAGGCCCTGGCCGTCGACGTCGAGCGCAACCTGATGACCCCTATTCGCGAGATGGGTCTGAAGATCGTGGCCGAGAGCCGCACCGGCGACACCGGCGAGGCCCGCAAGGCGCGCCAGCGGGTGCGTCCACCGGACATCCTGCTGACCACGCCCGAGCAGCTGGCGCTGTTCTGCGCCTGGGAGGGCGCGCGCGAGTACTTCTCAGACCTGCGCTGCGTGATCATCGACGAGGCGCACGCGATCTGGCCGTCTAAGCGGGGCGACCTGCTGGCGCTGGGTCTCGCCCGCCTGCAGCAGTTCGCCCCGTCGATGCGGCGGGTGGGGCTGTCGGCGACGGTGGATGATCCGGACCTGGTGCGGAAGTGGCTGGGGGTGAATCACACTTCTCCTCCCCCTTCGGGGGAGGTGTCGCGAAGCGACGGAGG